>ERZ802819.1083-NODE-1083-length-17250-cov-17.8282_pt1 | contig 17250 bp, 18 predicted proteins | sample MGYA00345647_ERZ802819 | MGnify/ENA primary metagenome ERZ802819 (study PRJEB30503, sample SAMEA104212355) | marine metagenome | biome: Westerlies Biome; feature: [SRF] surface water layer (ENVO:00010504) within the epipelagic zone...; material: water... | reverse complement strand
CGCCCATACCAAGGCCGGTTTCAAGATACCATTGGTTGCTTGCACTATCCGGCACGAGGCTGGCTGCGTTCCACAAGCGCTGCTCGGCTTTATGGGTGCCGCTATTATCACCGCGCGAGGCAAATCGCGACTGGCTGCTGACAATCTTTTGCAGCGCTGCATTCACGGTGGTGGCCGATTTGATCGCGGCAGGATCGTTGGCTGGCCCTAAAATGACGAAATCATTATACATCAAATCATGGCGTTTCGTGCCAAAACCTTTTTCAACAAAAGCAATTTCATCAGCGGTTGAATGAACGATCAACACGTCGCCATCACATTTTTCGGCATTGCGCAGGGCCTGTCCGGTGCCGACGGCGACAACCCTTACATAGATACCGGTACGCGCGGTGAATAGAGGTAATATATGCTCATAAAGCCCGGAATTTTGCGTTGATGTTGTTGATTGCAGGATGATGAACGGGTTTTTCGCCGCGGCCGGCAGCGCAAAGCCAATCGCAACCGATAAAAGCGCACCGGCAAAAACAATTTTTGGCAATTGTGATAAAAATCTATGCAAAGCTGAATTTGGCATCATTTTTCGAATAGTTTAAACAACGGGATGGGACCATTCACACGCCGCGCGGGCGCCCGTCGGTGTATGAAAAAACGCTAATGACATAAAATCGGCATCGCGTAAAGTCCGATATGATATTTATTTCATATCGGCTGAATTTTTACGCTATAGTGATCAGTAGATATGCAAACCGACTCATACATGGGGTTGGCGATAAACAAGGACAGCGAATGACAACAGGTGTGAACAATCCGGGCGTGCGAACAAAATTGTTTGTTGCCAATGAAACGATCGGAGTCGGCAAAATCAAGCTGTTGCAACTGGTCGGGGACACCGGATCGATCAGCGCGGCCGCGCGGCAAATGGGCATGAATTATCGACGTGCCTGGTTTTTGCTTGATTCGATGCAAAGCGGATTTGCCGAACCTTTATTTGAAACCGAGCGCGGTGGAAAAACGCGTGGTGGCGCCAAACTGACGCCGCTTGGTGTCGAATTGATCAGCCGCTATACGGCGCATGCCAGCCTGATCGCTGGCCAGTCCGGTGACATTCTGGATTGGTTGCGTTTGGTGCAGTCGCAGCCCACCGTTGCCGCAACCACTGATCGCGAAGACGCAGAAATGTGACACCGGGTTGTGGTGATCGCTATCCTATGGAACGATAATTTGCTAGTCTCACCGGAGTCGCAGCCAATCCTGGTCAAGCGGTTCCGATATAAACACACTCAAGGGTTGTAATAATGAAATTTCCGGCATGGCATCAACGTCCTGAAGAATTTGACCCCGAAACGCATCGCGACGGCATTCTTGACGAAGCCACATTTTTGCGTGTTGCTGATCAGTTTATTTCGCTGGCCAATCAGCGCAACAAAAAGATCGAAGCCACCGAGCTGCAGATGGTGATGTTATTTGCCGCGGCGCGTTATGCCGCGCATGTTGGCAAGAATGTTCTTGATCTGGATGAACATGAAGAGTTCGTGACGCATATGGCGGCACAATATACCGACATGCTGCGTGGGCATCTGTCAGATCCATCGGTATAAGTCTCTGCCGACCTTGTCATAACCCTTGCCGTAACCCTTGTCGGAACCATGTGCAATTTTACTTAACCGGGTGTAGAACAGATGCAGGTATTTACTATTATAGCCAGATTTTGCGGATTAACCGGAGCTGGGTTGCTCTGTCTGACGGCGTTGTTAACGCCCCCGGCGTGGGCTGATGACGCGGTTGCCAAAGGCCGCGAGATCGTGCGCCAGCATTGCACAAGATGCCATGTTGTCCCCGACATGAACCCGTATGGCGGTATTGGGTCAACACCGTCTTTTGCCGCGATGAAATGGCTCGATGACTGGGAGCGGCGGTTTGAGGTGTTTTACACATTGCCACCGCATCCGGCGCTGGTAAATATTGTCGGTGTCAGCGAGGCCAGATCAGAGGCACTGCCGGTCTTTATTGCCGAAATTGAGTTGCAAATTGAAGATATTGACGCCATTTTGGCGTTTGCCCGCACCTTGAAGACGCCGGATCAGTGACCGAAATAAAATGGGGTGCGATACGGCCTTATCAAAGGGAGTGCCGTCAAATGGGGCGATGTCAAGCATCGCCGCAATCAACATCAAACAGTAACCGGTGCCAGAATATGGCCGCATGTTTAAGGATAAAGTTATGAGTTCAGACGCAAAATCAGAGATGTCTGCATCGGAAATGGCGATGCGCAAATTTTTAAAGCAACTTGGTGTCACCGGTCATCAAAAACTGTCAGATGCGCTGGAAGAGGCGGTGCGGTCCGGTGCTGTGGCGCCAGGGGCCGAGGTGCCGGTGACGGCGACGATTGATATGGGCGCATTGCAGTTCACCCATGTTGTGACCGCGACCCTGCAGGCGCCTGACGCGGATGACTGATCTAGACGAGACGGTCATTTTAGAGGCGTTGGCGGCGGTACAGGACCCATCGCAAGGGCGCGATATTGTCGCGCTTGATATGGTAACCGCCATCCAGATAAAAGGCAGTAATATCAGTTTTGCCTTGCAGGTGCCGGCCCATCGGGGCCCGGCAATGGAGCCTGTGCGCCGGGCTGCCGAGCAGGCGGCATTACAGATCGATGGGGTGACCAGTGCGACGGTTATGGTGACCGCGCATGCGGCCGCGCCATCTGCGGCGGTGGTGGATGAAGCGCCGGTCGCATCACGGGAAAAGATTCTGGAGAGCAAAGTGCGCCGGTTTGTGGCGGTGGCGTCGGGCAAGGGCGGTGTCGGTAAATCGACAACAGCGGTCAATCTGGCCATTGCGTTACAGCTCGAAGGGTTACGTGTCGGGCTGCTGGATGCCGATGTGTATGGGCCGTCTCAGCCACGCATGCTTGGCGTCAGTGGGCGTCCGGCGGCGGCTGGCGGCGATATGGTCAAGCCGTTGGAAAATTACGGCGTCAAGCTGATGTCGATGGGGCTGCTGGTGCCCGATGATACAGCGATGATATGGCGTGGTCCGATGGTGCAGTCGGCGCTGACCCAAATGCTTGATGCGGTGGCATGGGGGGTTCTCGATGTGATTATCATCGATTTGCCACCAGGCACCGGTGATATCCAGATTTCGCTGGCGCAACAGGTCAAGCTGGCTGGCGCGGTTATTGTATCAACACCGCAGGATATTGCGCTTTTAGATGTTGTTAAAGCATTGACAATGTTTGAAAAAGCTGATGTTCCGGTTCTTGGCATGATTGAAAATATGGCATCCTGGCAATGTCCGGATTGCGGCCGTACCGACCATATTTTTGGTGATGGTGGGGCGGCGCGAGAGGCCGGTAAACGCGGTATTGAATTGCTGGGGCAAATTCCGCTATCCTTGGCGGTGCGCAGCGGTTCGGATGCTGGCACACCAATTGTTGTGGCTGAACCACAATCACCGCAGGCAAAAACCTATCGGGACATCGCCAAAAAACTGATGACAATCGCCGATATCCGATATGAGGACAGTGCATGACACTCTATTACGAAGATGTTCCCGCCGATGATAACGAGGCCCCGCAACTGCCGCCTTTGCTGAATGCTGTGGCGGTGCCGGTCGGGCATGACGTGCATGCCAAGGCAATCGCGCTGGCGGCCGCATCGGATGTCGGCACGGTGTTTTATTCCGAGGCCGTCGACAGAATGCATATCGCTGTTGTTTTGGGGCCGGAAGTGGCGGTGGCAGATGCCGGCCAGATGCTGTTCGCAATGATGATCGCGGTGGGTGATGCGGTAGGCGCATTGGCGCCGCCAGAGGTCGCTGTCAGCTATCAGATGCCCGGATATATTTTGCTTAATCAAGGGCGCGCTGGTGTGGTGCGGATGACGGTTGATCCGGCGGCTGGCGCTGATGGGGTGCCTGACTGGCTGGTTGTCAGTGCCGAATTGCTCATTGTCGAGGATGATGCGGAAGCAGAAAGATTGCGGCAGAACAGTGCGCATGAACATACCTCGCTGTCTGAAGAAGGGGGCGGACATATTTCTAGAACGCGGTTAGTTGAGTCCTGCAGCCGGCATTTTCTGGTCTGGGTCAACCGCTGGCAGGATGACGGCTTTCGGCCACTTTATGATGCCTGGATGCATCGCCTCGACAGCGCTGTGCAGCTTGTCTGTGAGACTGATGCGACGCTTGAATGGCTTGGTCTTGACGAGGCAGGTGGCATGTTGGTGAAACGTGACGGAAAGCCTGTATCAATCCCGCCAAATGCGCTGGAAACCGCCTGCGGCATGCCGGTGCTGGCGAAACCGCAAAGTTAAATGGTGTCCGATGAAACTTGCGCGCACCATTCGTTTTGACCCCTCTGACCTCAATGTGTTCCCGCTCGCCGCTGACGAGGGGGAATGGGCACTTGTTGGAACATTTTGCTTTGCGTCACTATCAGCTGACGCTATTTCAGGGAAAGTGAAACAAGCTTTCAGCAACGGGTTTTTGGGGTGTCAGTCATTCGGCTTTTCGACTTTGGTCAGCGTTGTCACAGCGCGGCCCAACGATGTCGCGACCATTGAAAATCTTCTGGCATCGCATCTTGTGAAAAAATTTGGCGCACCGTCACCGGCTGCTGCCGCTGGCGCTGTCGCCGAAGAGATAGAATTTATGGCAGAGCTATGCGCACCGCATAAAACCGGCACGTTGCTGGCGCTCCAGCGTAGTTGGGGTGATGACGGCATAAAAGAGGTGTTTCGCAGCTTGCCAAAACCCGACTCATGTGCTCAACAGAAAATCTGGACGATCATTGATGATGATGTCGAAAATGGCTAAAGCGGCTAAACTACTAATCAGCTGCGCTTCGCCTGCCTGTCGGTTTGTTAGTCAATTTGCCCCAGATAATGGAAACATAAATTTAGTTTCAGCCCAAGAAAGACCATAAGACAGATGACACAGGATTTTTGGTTCACCTCTGGATGGCATTTGCTGGCGCGGGATGAAAATGGATATATGGTGCCAACGGTTGATTTTATGCGGGCCTATTTTTACCGTGACGAAATCGCGCCAGAGCCTGAGTCATGCGCGGCTGAACTGGCGCTCCACCAGAAACTGGCCGAAGATCCATTCGCATCTGTGGTGCCAACTGATCTGTTTGAAATTGCCGACAAAGATGTTGTTCACAATTATCAGGCAGTGCTGCGATTTCGTGATTTTTTGTCCCAGTATAACAGTCTTGAAGATGCGTATATGGCGATCACGCGTGGTGCGCAGATCCAGTTTCCACCGTTGTTTGTTGAACAGATGGCGCAAATTATTCTGCGCAACATACTCGATGGTGTGACCGATCCGCTGCAGGTTCGTGCGGCTGAATTGCTGTTCCGCGATCAGGTGGTGACGCTGGATGATGGCCGCATTATGGTCGCCGATCATGCCACCGTGCAGTTGCAAATCGGCATGCAGAAATTGCAGGGTGACGACAATACAGGTAACGAGACCGCGATTGATATTCTGGCCACTGAAACAGCGGATGAATATTGGCCAAGGTCGGACCAGTTCAATACATCTGTTGATATGGCCTTTACCCAACCAGCGCTTGATGGTTTGGCGCGGGTGATGGAAAAATGGGTCAGCCATTTTCTGTCGTTGAACGCGCGGATAACGCCGATGCTGCAAATCGAGGATGAGTCATGGGCGTGGCATCTTGGTCTTGATGCACAAGCCACATCTATTTTGAATGATCTATATCAGGGCAAAGATGTCGATGACACACGCCTGCGGCAAATTCTATGTTTGTTCAAGCTCGAAGCAGACAGCGGCTTTGCGCCAGAGATGCAGGGAAAGCCGATCTATATGGGACTGGCCATGGACGCCGCCGGGGTGGTGCGTTTCAAACCGCAAAATCTGCTGATGAATCTGCCGCTGGCAACGCTATCATGATGCCGATTGCCAATCTGATGCTCGTTTAGGCCTGCCGCTAGTTTAAATAATCATCCGTTGTCCGCGGCTTGCGTCGTTCGCCGACATCCATGGTTTTGTCATTTTGCGCAAACATCGCTTCGACCCGGCAATCTTCGCACATTTTCAACATATCGGTACGCGCGCTTTGCTGGAACATGCTGTGACCGCTGAGCCGCGAAATGACCTTTTCAATCGATTTTGAGCTGCCAAATGGCTTGCCACATTGGGTGCAGGGAAATGGCGTGTCTTCAATCACTAATTCGGCTGCCATGGCGCTGTCTGACAAATTAAATTGCGGCACCAGCGTAATGACTTTTTCCGGGCAGGTTGCCGCACAAATTCCGCATTGCAAACAGGCATCCTCGCGGAACAGCAATTGCGGCGCGTCCGGGTTGTCCTGCAACGCCCCGGCCGGGCAGGCGCTGACACAGGATAAGCAAATGGTGCAATTTTCAGTATCGATCTCAACCCGTCCATAAGGTGCGCCAGCCGGAAGCTCGATAACGGCGTCTTTTACCTTGTTCGCCGCAGCAAGGCCGCGCATGGCCAGCCGGGTGTAGCCGCGTGGCGTCCCAAGCGGGCCAAATGGTGCCGGTTTGCCGGCCGATTTGCCAACGCGATCATAGAGTTTTTCGGCAATCATGTCGGGATCAACATCATCCAGCAATATAAGCTGGTTGTCGGTATGCATGCCGACGCCTTTCAGCATCGTTTCGGCCAATTCGCGCTGTGCGGCCAACGGCTCGTTCTCGACTGTTTTGTTTGGGTTTAACAGAACGAAAACCTGTTGATAGCCAAGCGCAATGGCGCCAACCATCAGATCATGTCCAGCCCGCCCCATCGCATGCATCGCCACCGGCAGCACATGGCTTGGCAGGCCCCGGCCATAACGCGCCATCATGGCGATGACTTCCTGTCCATAGCTGTCATCATGCAACAGCAGGCTGGCATTTTTACCCCCCGCATCCTGATAATAGGTCAATAGCTGTGCCGCACCAGCCAGCAGCTGGTCAGCTGGCGGATAGGCTGTCTGCACCGCACCGGACGGACAAACCGCGCCGCACAATCCACAGCCACCACAGATCGCCGGGTCAATATTGACATGATCACCAAGGCTGGTGATCGCGCCGGCCGGACAGACATCGAGACAGCGTGAACAGCCACCGATTTTGTTACGCGAATGGGCGCAGATGGATTCATCAAAATTGACATAAATCGGTTTTTCAAATTCACCGATAAGTTGCATGGCTTCACGTTCGATTTTTGCCAGGGCGACGCTGTCATCAGCCTGCGCACGCAGATAACCGTCACGCTTTTCCCAGCCGGTAAATAGCGGGGTATCGCCGGTCAGATCGATCAATATGTCGCAACTTGTATCAACGCCATCCATGGTCGGGCCAAACACAAGGTGATCGCGGCTATGTGGGGCAGATTCGGCAAATTTATTGATGATCAGATCAAAATGCGTGAAATGCCCGGATGCAGACTGGATGCTGCCCGTCGTCACAAGCCCGCAATCGGTGGTGGCCTCTAGGCTGTCATCGGCATTGGCAATCATCACGGTCACGCCAAGGCTGCCATTCAGCCGGCTGCCAAGCTCTAGTGCCGCGCTGCCGCCGCCATTCGGCCGCCCGGCATCAGCATAAATCAGGCAGCGGCCATGTGACACCAAACTCAGGCTTCGGCCCGGTCGCTGGCTGTCACCAGCCTGCCGCATCATTGCGGCCATTTTCGGCAGCGCTTTGGCTGACTGGTCGGACCACCCGGCCATCTCGCGGATATTCACCGTTGCCGGTGCCGCGCAGCCATGTTCTTCGGCGAGGCTGTCAAATGTCGCTGTTTCCTGGGTGCAGGCAACAATCAGATTGACGCCATTGTCGCGCGTCGCTGTCATCGCCGCGGCCAGCCGGTCAGTTTCGGTGCGGCATAATGAAGTAGCCACATCACATGATGCCGTTTTGCCGCAGCTCGCGGCCAGCTTTTTGCCGTCAATATCCATGGTGCCTCCGCAGTTGCAAACAATCACCTGGTCATTAAAAAGATTAAACATTGCCGGCGGCCTCACCCGTGTGATGGAAAATTTCATAACGTTCCTAAACTAGTGTGCAAATCTTCAAACACAAGCCTGTTTGTTGAAAAGCACAGCAACGCCCAGCCGATAGGCCTTGCCAAAGCCGGATAAAGGCGGAATAGTGGCCCAGGGAAGAGGAGCTACAGCTTGACAGAGTCGATTTCGGCATCATCGAAACATGTTTTATACGCGGTGCGGATTATTTTTGAGCGCCAGGAAATGCAGAATATCTGGCAGTCACATCGCTGGGTTGTGCATGATCTGGTGCCGCTTGATCTGGCAGTTGGTGACGGCTTGCCGCCGATTAACAATGTGCGGCTGGAACGGTTGCGCGCCAGCACCGATGACGTCGAGACCGGCGCCTTGTTCAGCGCCGAGGCATCGCTCGATTTGCACCGCGCCGAGGCCGAGGCCTATGCGGAAAATCTGGCATCGTCGGAACCGGCCATTTATGTTGTGTTGCGTGACAATGAAGCCGATGATGATTACGGCGATGATGTTGATGTGCATCTGGCTGAACTGAGCCTGTCGCCTTACAATATTCAGGATATTGAAGACTGTGGCGAGGACCAGATCGAAAAACTGCCATTGCAGGGACCAATTGCCGCGTTTGTTGAGGCATTTGTGAAAAACCATTTTAAGCCGGAACCATTCAAAAAGCGGAAACGCGACAAGGTTCGGGTTGATGGTCAGGACGCAGGGCGGGGTGATCCACGCTTGCAGCGCGCCGGCGATGTGTTTCGCTCACCAACCGGTAAGCCCGATTACCAGTGAATGTTCAGTGAACAGACAGCAAGGGGCGTAAAGCCGCCGCTGACAAAAACCAAAACCGTAACCATAAATTAATCGCAGTGGGACAGTATGATGAGCAAAGATGGTGACTCAAAATCAAGCGATTTCACAGGCGATGAGAGCGGGTTCCTGACGCGCTGGTCCGCGCGCAAAACGCAGATTGCGAAGGGCTTGGAGGTGCCGGAAGAGGCGGCAGATGAAGCGGCGCTGGCGGCAAATGATGCCGATGATCAGGCAGCAGAGAGCGACGAAGACGCAGCCTTGAGTGACGCCGAGCTATTGGAAAAATACGAACTGCCCGATCCGGCCGAAATTGAAGAGGAAGCCGGGCTTGACAAGTTTTTTGATGGAAAAACACCTGAACGCTTGCGGCAAATGGCTTTGCGGCGGCTATGGCGGATCAACCCGTTTTTTGGGTTTGTCGATGAAATGGTCGAATATGGCGAGGATTACACCGATGCCGCCACCGTGATTGAGGGCATGCAAACGGCCTATCAGGCGGGAAGGGGCTATTTGCAAAAAGTGCTTTCCCCTGAAGAAGAGGCGGCAGAACAGGCAAAGGTGGCCGCCGAAGAAGCGTCAGCAGTCGAAGATGACGAGAACGCCACAGATTCGGATAAGACGGCAGAAGAGTCGGCAGAAGAGAGCCCAGAAGAGCAGGCTGGGGCTGAAGCAGACGAGATTGGCGCAGAGGCTGAGGCAAAGACAGGACAATCTGGGCAATCGGGCGCGGCCCCTGCGGCGTCTCCACCTCAAACCGAAAAAACCGGGTCAGCAGGCCCGGATGTTTTGCAAAACACACAAATTGCCCACCAGCATGATATTATGTCGCAGACAAATCAGAGCCATCTTGACAATGCTGCGGCGAAGCCTGCCGCAATCGCCGAGGCCGAGCCTTTGGCGTCGCGGCCAAAACGCATGAAATTTAACGTAAAATCCGGTTCGTAAAATCCTCTTGGGCCAAACAACATAAAATATAGCAACATTTTTTAACGAAACTGTGATGATATGCTACAAAGAAGCATTGTATAAACTGTCTGTTGTAACGAGTGTTATGATAATAGGACGTCCAAATAATTTTTGTTACGAGTGCTTCGTTAATAGAATTTCGGAATAAATGTATAGGCGCGGATGGCGACCGCATCACTCTCAAAGCCCTCAAGATATGTAAGTAAGGTCGGTATGAAAAAGAGGTTCTAGTTGTTCTGTGAATCGGTAAGCAAAGGGTTTCACACTTAAACGTGAGTTCAGCAGGCAAAGGAAGAGTATCTGAGACAGTGTTAACTAGGATGGCTCTTTTGCAAATAATATTGGAAGTAGCAGGTTAATTTACCGCATGCTCTGCATGCCGGGTTAGAGTTTATTAAAAATCGATGATTGCGTGAATGATCTTTCCGTATAATCGATCATCACCAATGATTTCAATTGGGCATGCAGACCAGTCAGTGTAACCATCTTTACCATTCTCAAATTCTTTAGGAGAGGACATCGGGTCTCTCGGAAAAAAATACAGCAACCCCGCCCTGTATTCAGCAGCGAGTATCTCGTAACACCAGCTATTAAATAAAACAGTATCACCGTCATCACATTCATTGAATGAATTTCTTGGCTCAACAATAACACTAGCAAATGCGCTAACACCCTTTGCGCCCATGCCTGTATATCGTCTACACTTATACGCCACAACATCGTCCCTATCAAACAGGATTACGTTAACACATTTACCCTTGTAATCCATCACAGGTATCGTGTGTCGCGCCTCAGTTGATTTATCCAACAATTGAGGCGAGCTACCTACAATCTTGGAGAGCTTGGCCAACGTCCTTGCGCTGGGCAAAAACTTGCTATCCGAATTAAGAAAACGCGTAATATTAGTAGGGCTGGTGCCAGCCAAAGTCGCCCATGAATTAGCGGTCAACATCTTTATTTGCATCATCTCACGCATCCAGTTTTGGATCGCGTCTCTCTCGTTTTCTTCCAACTGTGCTCTCCTGCATTAATGCATATTATGGGTACCGCAGAACGACCTTTCAATCATCCATTATTAATGCAGCATAACCGCATAAAATAGGTCAAGCATCGTGCATTAATTTCGTAACGGTATGTTTTATCGAAATATATTTTTGCACACCGCTTGCTTTCAGACGTTTTTGGATTTAGGGTTACGTTTGATTGGGGAATAACTGTGTTAGCAAATGAAGCTGTAGATTATAGCGTTGACAAAAGTGAAGAAGACTCACTTCGTGCCGATATGTACGACTTTCTGGCGTCTTTGCTGCGCTCTGAACCTAGCGATGAACTGATTGAAAAAGTGGCGCAACTGCAAGGGGACGGCACAGCCATCGGTAGCGCCTGTCTGACGCTGGCACATCTTGCCAAATCCATTGATAACGGATTGATCCGGAATGAATATGTTGAAATGTTCATTGGTGTTGGGCGCGGTGAAATTTTGCCCTTTGCCTCATATTATCTAACCGGTTTCCTGCACGACAAGCCGCTAGCAAATCTGCGCGCCGACATGGCGAACATTGGTATCGTTCGCGTCGACGGCGTGAAAGAGCCAGAGGATCATATTGCTAGCCTGTTTGATATGATGGCAGGTCTGATTCGCGGTGAATTCGGGCGGCCGTTCTCAATCGCCGAGCAGGCGGCCTTTTTCAATAAACATATAGAGCCATGGGCTGGCTTGTTGATGCGCGATATCGAAGCGGCAAAAACCGTCGTGTTTTTTGCGCCGGTCGGTACCATCGGCAGGGCATTTTTAGAGATTGAAAGCATTGCTTTCAAAATGGATGGGACCGGGTAGCGTTAGGCCCCGGTGCTGTATGACCACGCGTTTTTTGCGTGGCATAATTTGGAGGGAAGAATGGAACTCAAAAAAGCAGAGGGTGCTATTGCAGCCCGTCGCGACTTTCTAAAGCGGTCAGCTGCATCTGTTGCAGCTGCCGGTGCGGTGGCCGTAGCGGGTAAATCAGCGTCAGCAGGCGAAACCATAGAGCCAAAAGGCGCGGGGTATCGTGAGACTGAACATGTCAAAGCATTTTACAACAGCGCACGGTTCTAGTTTAGGATTTTGCATTTAGGAGGAAGATATGCTTAGAAAGAAGACGTCCGGGGTTGCGCAAGGCCCCCAGTCATCATCTTTCATTGGTGAGGCAGCCGAAAAGGTTGTTGACCGCCGCGCATTTTTGCGTGGGTCTGGTCTTGCTATTGGAGGTTTGGCGACCGCCGCCGCAGTTGTGGGCTCGAATGTGAAGCCTGCACAAGCTGCCGGTGCCGGTATGGCCGCAGAAATCAAAAAGTCAGTTTGTACGCATTGCTCCGTCGGTTGTACGGTGGTTGCAGAAGTGCAAAATGGTGTTTGGACTGGTCAGGAGCCGGGCTGGGATAGCCCGATTAACCTTGGCGCACACTGCGCAAAGGGTGCATCTGTTCGCGAAACTGCGAGCGGTGAGCGGCGCCTGAAATACCCAATGAAGCTGTCTGGCGGCAAGTGGGTGCGGATGAGCTGGGACGATGCGATTAATGAAATCGGCGACCAGATGATCGATATCCGCGAAAAGTCAGGCCCTGATTCAGTGTATTGGCTGGGTTCGGCCAAGCACAGCAATGAGCAGGCCTATCTGTTCCGTAAGTTTTATGCCTATTGGGGCACAAACAACGGTGACCACCAGGCGCGTATTTGTCACTCAACCACAGTTGCTGGTGTGGCGAACACCTGGGGCTATGGGGCGATGACCAACTCTTATAATGATATCCACAATTCGCGTGCGATCTTTATTATTGGTGGCAACCCTGCCGAGGCACATCCGGTTTCATTGATGCATGTTCTTAAAGCAAAAGAACAGAACAACGCACCAGTGATTGTTTGTGATCCACGCTTTACACGCACCGCAGCGCATGCTGACGAATATGTTCAGTTCCGCCCGGGTTCAGACGTTGGGCTGATCTGGGGCATCATGTGGCACATCTTTGAAAATGGCTGGGAAGACAAAGAGTTTATTCGCCAGCGTGTTTACGGCATGGAAGATGTTCTGGCTGAGGTCAAAAGATGGACTCCGGAAGAGACCGAGCGGGTCACTGGCGTTCCTGGATCACAGCTCAAGCGTGTTGCCAAGATCATGGCGAACAACCGTCCCGGCACCTTTATCTGGTGTATGGGTGGTACGCAGCATACCAATGGTAATAACAACACACGTGCTTATTGTGCGCTCCAGCTGGCGTTGGGCAACATGGGTGTATCTGGTGGTGGCGCGAATATTTTCCGCGGTCACTGTAACGTTCAGGGCGCGACAGATTTCTGTGTTCTGTCACACTCACTTCCTGGCTATTATGGCTTGTCAGCGGGCGCCTGGAAGCATTGGGCACGCGTTTGGGACGAAGATATTGACTGGCTGAAGGGCCGTTTTGACTCACTCAAGGGCAAAGACGGCAAATCAAAGAGTCTAATGAACCTTAAAGGCATCCCGGTATCACGCTGGATTGATGGTGTTCTCGAAGACAAAGAGAATATTGACCAGCCAGATAACCTGCGGGCAATGGTATTTTGGGGCCACGCACCAAACTCCCAGACACGTCTGAAAGAAATGAAGACGGCGATGGAAAAGCTCGACCTTATGGTTGTGATCGATCCATACCCAACCGTTTCAGCAGTTATGTCTGATCGTACAGACGGCGTGTATTTGCTGCCAGCAACAACCCAGTTTGAAACATATGGGTCAATTACTGCATCAAACCGCTCTTTGCAGTGGCGTGAAAAGGTCATTGAGCCGTCATTCGACTCGTTGCCTGATCACACTATCATCTATAAGTTTGCGAAAAAGTTCGGTTTTGCTGACCGTATGTTCCGTAACATTAAGGTAAATGGCGAAGAGCCATACGTCGAAGATGTCACGCGTGAATTTAATAGCGGTATGTGGACCATTGGTTACACCGGTCAGTCACCTGAGCGTATCAAAGCGCATATGGCCAACCAGCATGTGTTCGATCGGACAACATTGCAGGCCGTTGGTGGTGAACTTGATGGTGAATATTATGGCTTGCCTTGGCCTTGTTGGGGCACTGCCGATATGAAGCACCCTGGTACACCAAACCTTTATGACACCTCAAAGCCAGTGGCTGAGGGTGGTCTTTGTTTCCGCGCCCGTTTCGGGGTTGAGCATGAAGGCAACAATCTGTTGGCTGAAGGTTCATATCCGGTCGGTTCTGAAATCAAAGATGGTTATCCAGAATTCACCATGGGCATGCTGAAAAAGCTTGGCTGGGACGGTGATCTGACAGCTGACGAGCGCAAAGCTATCGATGCTCTTGCCGGTGACAAGACCAATTGGAAAGTCGACCTATCAGGCGGCATTCAGCGGGTTGCCATCAAGCATGGCTGTGCACCATTTGGTAACGCAAAAGCACGGGTAAAGGTTTGGACTTTCCCAGATCCAGTTCCGCTGCACCGCGAACCACTCTACACATCACGTCGTGATCTTGTAGAAGATTATCCAACATATTCAGACAGAAAGCTGTATCGCCTGCCGACTTTGTACAAGTCAATTCAGGATAATGATTACAGCAAAGACTATCCGATCATTCTGACATCGGGCCGTCTTGTTGAATATGAAGGTGGTGGTGACGAAACCCGTTCCAACCCATGGCTGGCAGAACTTCAGCAGGATATGTTTGTTGAGGTGAACCCATTCGACGCCAATGGTAAGGGCATTCGTAACGGCGACATGGTCTGGGTCAACTCTCCGGAAGGTTCACGCATTAAGGTGATGGCTATGGTCACCGAACGCGTTGCGCGGGGTGTTGCATTCCTCCCATTCCACTTTGGTGGGCATATGGAGGGCAAGGACCTTCGGTCTAAGTATCCAGAAGGAGCAGATCCTTATGTACTTGGTGAAGCTGCTAACACGGCCTTTACATATGGCTATGACTCAGTAACATTGATGCAGGAGTCTAAATGTACCCTGTGTTCAATTGAACTCGTATAAGGGAGGTACACATGGCACGAATGAAATTTCTATGTGATGCAGAACGCTGTATTGAATGTAATGCCTGTGTGACTGCATGTAAAAACGAGCATGAAGTTCCCTGGGGTGTAAATCGTCGTCGGGTGGTAACCATCCAAGACGGTAAGCCAGGTGAACGCTCAATCTCGGTTGCATGTATGCATTGTTCGGATGCGCCTTGCACGGCGGTTTGTCCGGTCGATTGTTTCTACCAGACCGAACAAGGTGTGGTGTTGCATTCTAAAGACTTGTGCATTGGTTGTGGCTATTGCTTCTATGCGTGCCCGTTTGGTGCGCCGCAATATCCACAGGCTGGAAACTACGGATCTCGTGGCAAAATGGACAAATGTACATTCTGCGCCGGTGGTCCGGAAGACGACATGTCCCAAACAGAGTTCCAAAAATACGGTCGTAACCGCCTGGCTGAGGGCAAACTGCCAATTTGTGCAGAGATGTGTGCAACAAAGGCTTTGCTTGCTGGCGATGGTGACCAGGTGTCAAACATCTTCCGCGAGCGGGTAGTTGCCCGTGGATTTGGATCAGGTGCTTGGGGATGGGGTACAGCGTACTCGATCAAGAGCTAGCACCTCAGTCAAAAATGACGAACCCCCGGAATCTTTGGGGGTTCGTCCCTCTGTTTTAAGCCCGCAAGCACAATCGTTACATGTGACTTGACCTGGCGTATGGAAGGGCAAGACTGGTGAATACACATAATATTTTTAAATTTATTGCACTGACAGCTGTTGTGGCAGCGCTGTCTGCGTGTGCAGAAGAAGAACAAAATCGGCTTCTAAGCTACGACAAAGGCACCTATCTGGGGAAGGCTGATCAATCTTTGTCTTCAGATCAGGTGCGTCAGCTGATGATGCGATCACATATTCAGCGCGTTTATTAGGGGATGCTACATTTCTTGGGCATGGGAGACCAGAATTAATGTTGAATAGATATTTCAGTATAATGGTTATTTTAGCTGCCTTGCTGTCTGGTACAGCTGGTTTGTCAACGACTGTTCAGGCACAGCAACAAGGCGAGGTGCCCGGGCAGTCGCTTGGACTGAGTTCCGACTCTGATCTATGGCGCTATGTGCGCACCGGTAATGCTGGCTCAACGCAGATGAAAAATGAACTGTCTGCGGTGATGATTCAGTCCGAGGGCGATAACTGGCGCGCTTTCCGTAATGGGCCATTATCTAATGTTGGTGCTTTTGCGGTTATGGGAATTATTGGTTTGCTGGTGGTTTTCTATTTTATTCGCGGCAAAATCCGCATCGATGCCGGCCCGTCAGGTGACACGATATTGCGCTTTGGTACGATTGACCGCTTTGCTCACTGGTTGATGGCTGGGTCTTTTGTGGTGTTGGGTATCACAGGTCTTAACCTGTTGTACGGACGCTATATTCTGTTGCCGGTTATTGGCAAGGATGCGTTTGCGGCTTTCACCACATTTGGCAAATATGCACATAATTATCTGGCCTTTGCCTTTATGGCCGGCTTGGCGCTGTCGTTTGTTTTGTGGGTGCGGCACAATGTGCCAAACCGGCTCGACCTAGAATGGCTGAAAGCAGGCGGTGGTATTTTCAAAAAGGGCGTACATCCACCAGCGCGCAAATTCAATGCAGGCCAGAAAATCATTTTCTGGGCGGTGATGATTGGTGGTTTATCTGTCAGCTTGTCTGGCATTGCGCTGCTCTTTCCGTTCCAGACAAGCATGTTTGCCGATACATTTGCGTTGCTGAATGTGATTGGCTTTAATCTGCCAACAGATATGACTGGCATGCAGGAACAGCAGTTGAATCAGCTGTGGCATGGTATTGTATCAATGGCGTTGATGACGATGATCATTGCCCATATCTATATCGGTTCAGTCGGTATGGAAGGTGCGATTGCCGCCATGAACACCGGTCATGTTGACCGCAACTGGGCAAAAGAACACCATAATTTGTGGGTTGAAGAAGAAGACCAAAAAGGCAGCCCAAAGCCCGCTGAATAGGGCTCTGGTGCGGGTGCTTTAACCTAATGTCTCGTTTTGTCTGGAAAAATGGAAACGTTGGGCTTTTTATGGCCCGACGTTTTTTGTTTTTTTGGTGCAGTTTGTGTGCGCTTCTGGTGATGCCAGCGCATGGTTTTGACCGTCATACCGCACATGGGGGGCCGGTACGGGGGCTGGCTTTGTCACCTGATGGTTCAACATTGGTGACGGCAAGTTTTGACTATTCAGCTGTGGTATGGGGCGCCAGGGGCCTTGACGAGCGCACAACTTTGCTGGGGCATGACGCGGCTGTTAATACCGCCGATTTTTCGGCTGATGGGTCGCTTTTGGCAACGGCTGGCGACGATGGCGCGATTTTACTGTGGGATGTGGAACAGTTGCAGCAGCCGACAGCCACGCCGGCTATTCTGCGTGGGCATAAAGGCAAGGTTGTCGATCTGGCGTTTTCACGC
>ERZ802819.1080-NODE-1080-length-17256-cov-11.3834_pt1 | contig 17256 bp, 17 predicted proteins | sample MGYA00345647_ERZ802819 | MGnify/ENA primary metagenome ERZ802819 (study PRJEB30503, sample SAMEA104212355) | marine metagenome | biome: Westerlies Biome; feature: [SRF] surface water layer (ENVO:00010504) within the epipelagic zone...; material: water... | reverse complement strand
ATATGACAATAACGGAAGGCGATGTGTAGAGGTGGTCAAGAATTAAACCGTCGACAAGTCTAAAACGATAAAAAAAAAATTTTATTGTGGTTTTTTAGCTTTTAAAGGAGCTAAAGTCGCGGTGCTCCATTTTATTCAGCTCATCTGGGGTCAAGGATTTAAAATAGGCATAGGTGCGTTGCATGCCTTCCTTCCGCCCTATTTGTGGCTCCCAACTCAAAATTTCTTTGGCTTTTGTTATGTCAGGCTTGCGTTGCAAGGGATCGTTTTTGGGAAGTTCTTTATATACTATTTTTTGGTCTGTACCGGTCAGATCAATAATCTCTTTGGCAAAATCTAAAATTGATATTTCGTCAGGGTTGCCAATGTTTACTGGCAAGTGATATTCGCTCATGAGTAAGCGGTAAATCCCCTCAATCTCATCCTCTACAAAACAAAAGGAGCGTGTTTGAGAGCCGTCGCCAAATACCGTCAGATCCTCACCCCTTAGGGCTTGCCCCATAAAAGCAGGAATCACACGACCATCGTTTAGTCGCATTTTGGGGCCATAGGTGTTAAAAATACGCACAATCCGAGTATCCACACCATGATAGCGGTGATACGCCATGGTAATGGATTCTAAATAGCGTTTGGCTTCGTCATATACCCCGCGTGGGCCAATGGTATTAACGTTCCCAAAATAAACTTCCGTTTGAGGGTGTACAAGTGGATCGCCGTAAATTTCAGAAGTAGAAGCTACCAAAATCCGAGCGTTTTTGGCACGCGCCAAGCCCAAAGCATTGTGTGTGCCCAACGCGCCAACTTTCAGGGTTTGAATCGGAATTTTTAAATAATCTATCGGGCTGGCAGGTGAAGCAAAATGAAGGATATAATCTAAGTCCTCCACAATAGCTATAAATTCACACACATCGTGATGCACAAAACGAAAGTTTGGGTTTTCTTCCAAATGCGCAAGGTTAGACATCGATCCTGTAATCAGATTATCCATGCCTATTACGGCAATGCCGTTTGCTAATAGCTTGTCGCATAAATGCGATCCTAAAAATCCTGCTGCCCCGGTAACTAGTGCTCTTTTCATCTTCCAATGGAATAATAACTAAAACCTAACGAATCCATTTCTTTGGGATTGTAAATGTTGCGCCCGTCAAAAATAACTGGGGTTTTTAGGGTTGTTTTTAACTTATCAAAGTCAGGATTTCTAAAGGCGTGCCACTCTGTGCAAATCAGTAACGCATCTGCGTCCTTGACCGCATCCATCATACTTGATGCAAAGGCAATGCTGTCGCCCAATTTTGCCTTGACATTTTCCATCGCTTCTGGATCAAAAGCGGTTACGGCTGCTCCGGCTGCTAACAGCTTTTCGATTATATATAAGGCAGGTGCTTCACGAATATCATCTGTATTGGGCTTAAACGCTAGACCCCAAAGGGTAATTTTCTTGCTCTTTAAATTCCCTTCAAAGTGTTGCTCCATTTTCGGGAACAAGATGGTTTTCTGTTTCTCGTTTACTTCAATCACGCTGTCTAAAATAGCAAAGTGATGCTGCGCGTCTTTCCCTGATTTATGCAATGCTTTTACATCTTTGGGGAAACAAGATCCGCCATAGCCAATTCCAGGGAACAAAAAGCGTTTTCCGATGCGTTCGTCTAATCCCATTCCCATACGCACATCGTCCACATTGGCACCCACCTTTTCGCAATAGTTCGCGATTTCGTTCATGTAGGTGATTTTGGTTGCCAAAAAAGCGTTAGCAGCATATTTGGTCAACTCTGCCGATTTGATGTCCATAAATACAATCGGGTTGCCGGAGCGCACAAAGGTTTTGTATAACTTTTCCATGGCATTTTTAGCACGTTTTGACTCCACCCCAACTACAATTCTGTCGGGTTTCATAAAGTCTTCCACGGCAAAGCCCTCTCGTAAAAACTCAGGGTTTGAGACCACGTCAAAGGGTACATCGGTTTTGGCTTGTAGTGCCGCTTTTACACGCTCGCCAGTCCCCACGGGTACCGTGCTTTTGCTGACCACGATTTTGTAGTCTTTTATCAAATCGCCAATTTGGTTAGCAACACCCAACACATAGGACAAGTCGGCAGAACCATCTTCGTCTTCTGGAGTAGGGAGTGCTAAAAAAATAATGTCGCCGTGTGCAACACCTTCCTCAATTTTGGTGGAAAAGTGCAGCCTGCCCGATTTGATATTTCGCTCAAAGTAGGTTTCTAAATGCGGCTCATAAATAGGCACTTCGCCGTTTTCCATTTTGGTCACTTTGTCTTTATCAATGTCGATGCATAGTACATCATTACCCGCCTCTGCCAAACAGGTTCCGGTAACTAAGCCTACATAGCCAGTGCCTACTACGGATATTTTCATTTTTGGTGAGCGTGTTTAATTATTAGGCAATAATAGAACAAAAAATAGATAATCCCCCGTTGTCTAACCAAATATGACTCAGTCAAAAATACCGAAGCAAAAACCAACACCATTAAAAACGCCCAAGTTGACTTCGTTTCTAACGCATTCTTCATTATGAAGTAAAAAACTAACGAAAGAGAGAATAGCCCCATTAAACCAAGCTCTGCGATTGTTTGCACATATTGGTTGTGAAAGTTATACTCCTGAAAACCAGGGTATATGTTATACTTTTTGTGTTTGGTTTTAATGTGTTCTTGAGAGGAATTAAATCCATATCCTAAAACCCATTTCTTGTCCTGTTGCAAAAGCTCCCAAAAAACACGTCCTTGAAAAAGTCTAATAGAAGAGCCTGTCCAAAAATACACATGATTAAATTTTTCTGTAGTAAGCACCTCCGCAAAATTGCTTTGCATTTCGTCGTTTACTCTTTCTTTAATTTTAGTAACACTAAGCAAAACCACACAAAACAGAGAAAATACACTCAAAAATAATATCTTGATTTTAAGTGACCTTATTCTTTGCAGCACAACAAATACGCTTATAATTCCTAACAAGAGAATGATCGTCTTTGAGGACAGTAAAACAATGACCACAACAATCAACACAAGTTTAACTAAGTCCCAGATACTTTTGGTTTTAGTTAATAGATAGATGTATGATAACAGTAAAACCACAGAAAGATAGATTGCATTGATGTCAAATAGTGATGAAAATTCATGATAAAAAAACACATCAATGTCCTTGCTAGCCTTGTACCTTGTTAATGCGTTTATTGCAAGGAGTATCGTGTAGAGTACTAAAACATTAGAAAAAACGTTAAATACTCTCTCTACTCCTCTTCGTGTTAAAACGTTCACAAAAGAAAACGACAAAGGAATGATTAAAAAAGGAAGGGCAAGTATTAACTTAGAGGAAATATTTTCATTATCCTCTGTAAGTATCAATGATATTACTATCACAACAAAATAAATTACGGGTGGTGCTAACGCTCTTATTTTCTTAGGCCTGTTAAACGCAGCATTTAGTAGAGATACTATGGAAAATACAGCAAGGCTAATGCTCCCAAATGCGAAGTTTAGTAGCTGAAAAGTTAATACAACTACTATGAGGTAGACATATACGCTTTCTTGTTTTAGTATGTTTTTAAGATGATTGATAGACTCTGACAAGGGTTTTTAAATAGTTGATATTAACTGATTTCCAGCTAAATTTATAACGGATTTTTTTCGTGTTATTGTCTATCATTTTCGAAAAAGCCTTTTTTTCCAATTTTTCTATAAAACCTGTTACATCTGATGCGTCTGTAAAATAGTGCGCGTCTTCACCCAAAACACCTTTGTTGAATGGGTTGTAATGTGCAACAATTAATGCTTCTGAGGCCATTGCCTCTAATAAGGACGGGTTTGTCCCTCCAACAGAGTGTCCGTGAAAATATAAGCTAGAATATTTACGAAGCGCGTCGAGTTTGATAAGGTCAAAGATTCCACCCAGAAAATGAATTGATGAAGTGTCTTTAAACTTCTGATAGATATATTTTCCAAATTTTGTGCCCTGGTGATTTCCAATAACCAAAAAATTACGGCTTTGATTAGAGGCGCAGTGCCCGTCTAAAATGACCTCTATATTATTCTCGGGTTCCATTCTTGCCACAAGCATATCATACGAAAAAGGCAATACATTATATTCTTCCAAAACACTTTTTTTAAACTGTTCAGGGGTGCTTGCGCCATACGGGATGTATGTGGACTCAAGTTTATACTTCTTTTTAAGATAGGTTTGAATTCCCAATGAGTCTGCTATTAAAACATCGCTACTTTTAGCGGCTAATTTTTCAGCGTACTTTAAAAATTTTTGCACAAGGGGAGTATATTTTGTTCGCTTCCACTCCAATCCATCCATGTTCGTAACAACTTTTGCTGCTTTTGGAAGCAAAAAACGCCAAATAGAGTTTGAAGTGTAACCAAGCTGTAGAATCACATCGAAATTTTGTCGTCTAGAGTTCAGTATGCAGTTTAGGTCATAAATAAACTGTCCAAATGTGCCAACTAAGTATTCTGGGTCAAAGCAATGAATAATTTTTACCCCTTTAAAGTATGGTTTTTGGTACTTATGGTTGTGTGAGTTATAAACGGTTATATCGTATCCCTCTTTTGCTAAAAAAACAGCAAAGTTTTCAGCAAACTGCTCAAACCCGCTGTAATTATTGGGTATTCCTCTAGTCCCTATAATAGCTATTTTCATAAAATTCATTTTCACTTTGTTTAAAAAAGGCTCCAACTAATAATGAAATTGGGTCAGCTAAATTATAAAGTCCGCTTATTACAAATGATGAAATAATGTAAAAAGTCACAATTCCTACAAGAATATTGTAAGAGGGTAGCATTTCTTTTGTACTACTAAATGGCACAAGTATAAACACAAAAAATAAAATGTAGCTTAGTAAGCCAATGAATCCCGTTTTGTAAAGCACATACACGTAGCCATTGTGTAATAATGAAATAAATCTCATGCCCTTGTCGTCATCAGAAAGGGGCGCATAAAAATCAAGATCTATTAGCGACCCCATACCCAGTCCGAAAAACCAATCGCTTGTTTTTCCATCATTGAGTGCGTCGATTGCCTTACTGGATTCATAAGCACGCCAATGATCCCAGAGGTTTGAGTGGTCTTTAACATCTGTGCTCTCCGGTTTAATAAAGATTTCTGCTGGAGCCAATTTTATTTTATATAAAAAGTTGTCAATTGGTCTATCAGAATCTCTGTCGATATCTATAGAGAATAAATAGGCATAGAGTGCGCTGATAATTAGTGTTGCAAAAAGAATATATCTTAAACCTCTAGTTGTCAGCTTTAAATAACCTAAAAAAGCGATTAACATAAACATAAAAACAAGTGTCATCGTCCTAGATAAGTAGAAAAGGAATGACAATGCTAAAACCAAAATTATGAGGTTTTGATGTATAAACTTAATTTTTTTTAACCTGAAATTGGCCACTAAAAAGCTTAATGCGAAGAGCTCCAAAACACTGTCTCTACCCGCATACTGTCTAATACCCGCCACCGTGAAGTCTGGCTCAGCTATAACGTACTGAGCTACTAAAAACAAGTGAGTAGCCGCAAAAAAGATAGCAACCGAAACGACAGTTCTATAAACAAATTCTTGGTTGTTTATCTTTCGAACTATAGCGTAACCTGCAAGGATTAATAATATTGGTTTGTTTAAATAAAAAAAGTCTTTTAAAAAATCATATCCCAATTTATTTTTCGTAAGGCCTGTGATAATTGCGATAGTGCTTAATAAAATTAATGCGGAAATTAGAGAAAGGAAGTTCTTTGAAAACTTAATTTTCTTTTGCGCCAAAATAAACAAAACAACAAGCGTAGATAAAATCGCGGTTATTTCAAACGATGCAAATAGAAAGCTTACCGACAAGAGCGATATAAAACAAAGTTTGTGTTGACTAATAATATCGGTTTTGAGCTTCATAACTTTTTAATACAATTTAAGAGGTTTAAATTATATGTTTCAGGAGTAAAAACCGTGTTTACCCTATCAAATCCGTTTTTCCCAAAATTGTTTCGTTTATTTTTGTCTTTAATCAAGCGCTCCGTTTTTAAATATAAATCTTCGCTATTGTTTGGGCTAAAAAGAAAGCCCGTATTATTGTCTAAAATAATTTCACTTAATCCCCCGTGGTTAGAAGCTATTACAGGCTTCTTTGATAACATTGCCTCTAGTGTTACTAATCCAAAAGGTTCTGGCTCCGTAGAGGGTACCGTAACTATGTCCATTAAATCAAAATATTGCCAAATATTTGAATCAAAACCAACAATGCTACATTTATTAGAAAGATTCCGCTTTTTTATTTCATCCATTAGGCTTTCTAAAAAATACTCTTGGTTTGGCGGCGGTGATCCTAAAAATAAAAGGGCAATATCGTACCCTTTGTTGTCGAGGTCTTCAAATACCTCTAGCAATAAATGATGGCCCTTCCAACGGCTAATTCTTCCTACAAGCCCTATTACAATTGAGGTTTCTTTAATGTTTAATGACTTTCGTAACTTTTTAAGCGTCTCTGGTTTTGTTTTTGTTACTTGGCGTTCCATTCCATTCCAAATAACGGTTGCTTTTTTAGAAAGCTTGTTTTTTTTTATAATGAAATTATTTCTAGAGGCGTGTGAATTAAAAACAGCATGGTTAGAAAATCGGGACAACAAATAAGTATACGTATGTTTAATTATTCTTGGTTTTCTTATCAGTTCGTGAACATGCCAAAGGTGTTTTACTCGATATAGTACTGAGTAAACCAACCCCATTGTAACTGCAAGTGTACTAGAGTAAACTATATCTATAGACTCACTTTTTAAATCTCTTTTTAACGTATGAAGGGATTTGAAAAGTCGATACGGAAAGCTAAAAATAATTTTAGCTGAAAACATATTTCTAGAAAGTTTCAACACTGGAGATACGATTGTTTTTACCTTGTTTTGCTTTAGAATTTTTAATAGCGGCCCCTCTTTAGGAAGAACAACTATTGGATTAAATTCACTTTGCTCATTCTTTAAGTGCAATACAAAATGTAGCAACATTTTATCAGAACCATAAAGCTCCGCAGATTGATGAAAAAACAGAACTGTTTTCTTCATAATTCCTTAATAACTCTAGCTGGAACACCACCTATAACGACACCAGATGAAAACTTCTCGGTTACTACAGCACCTGACGCGACAATTGAATTGTCTGATACTTTGCATCCATCTAAAAAAGTTGCTTTTGCTCCGACCCAAATATTATTTCCTATCTCTATTCCTTCAGACTTAACTCCCTGTTCTCGAATTTTACGGGTTTTATCTTGATAATTATGGTTTTGAGAGTGAAAACTTACATATTGGCCCATTATAACATCATTCCCGATGATTACTCCTCCTGAACAGCCTAAATAAGAATATTCTCCAATAGCGCTATCGTGACCAATATTTAAGCCTGTGCCAAAGTTTTCTAAGTGACTAGTTATAGAAATTTTAGTGTTTGCCCCAATCTTAACTCGATTACCAAAAGAGACCGTTTGTTTTGCATATCCATCAACATGAACGCGCTCTTCAATTGTACAAGCCTTACCGAATTTTATGTTTTTTACATTTCTTAATCTAACCCCTCTGCCTAAAAAAACCGTCTTTCTAGTCCTTAATATACCTCTAATAAGCATTGTCATTCGGGATAATAGCGTTGCCAAGATTTGTTTGTTGGTGACCTCTTTTGAGATAACGTAGTTTTTTTCGAATTTCGCTAAAAAGTAATTAAAAATAGCTCTTAACATTTCTTTGTACTTGTTTAAGTTTTAACAACATTAGATAAAGGCTTCTTTTTGGTTGTGTCATATGCTTTCTTGCATACTTTTTGAAGCTTTCATTTATTGTTTTTGAACGAGCGCTTGTGTATCCTCCAAAATGAATATATGAAATAGCGCTATAAAAAAGCGTGTTTAAATTTTTATCGTTGATTTTTTTACAAAAATCCACGTCTTCACAGTACATAAAATATTCTTCTGAAAGACCGCCTACCATATCCCAATATTTCCTTTTCGTTAATAAAAAAGATCCTTCCACCCAGTCAACTGAATAAAGTTCCTCTTCAAAATTTCCGTTCGAAAAACTTCCGTTTGTTTTCATCATACGCGATAGTTTAATCAAATTCCATACGGAAGGAAAGTTTCCTGCGGATTTTCTATACTCTTTATTTCGTCCTAACATTTTTATGCCAACGACTCCGACTTTTTCATCTTTAAGAACGTCGAGAGCTGCAGTTATATTGCCGCATAATATAGTGTCGTTGTTTAACAATAGTACGTTATGCCCAGAACTAGCTTTCACGCCAATATTATTGGCCTTTGAGAATCCAACATTTTCGTCGTTCTTGATAACTTTAATTGGAGCGCTAAGTTTTTCTACAAGTGCTAAACTGTTGTCTTGCGAGTTATTATCAACTAGTATAACTTCATGGGAAAAGGTGGCGCAATGTGTATTTATTGACTCTATACAGTCTTTTAGAAAGACTTCGCCGTTATAATTTGCTATAATTATAGAGAGATGCATTGCCTGGTTTTGCTGTATTATTGTGCTTCAGTTTTAATGTTTTTTAGTACAATTATATATTGAACCGTCAAAAAATCAGAGAAAATCTTAAACGTAACTTTATCTAGAATAGATGCTTTGCTTTTCACAAATTTATTTGAAGACCGAATAGAAATACGCTTTAATATATTTGGGAAATCTAACAGTTTTATCATGTCCTTTTTACAAAAAAAGCGAATGTGGGTAAAATCAAAAAGGCCTGAGTCTTCGTATTTAAAAGTTCCCCTTATGAATATTTTATAAAATGCCTTAAAATGTCTTATATTAGGAATACTACAAATGATAAGGCCTTCTTTTTTAAGTGATGGAATAAGCCTTTTAATTGTTTTTTTGGGGTCAAACAAATGCTCCAAAACATCTGCCAAGATAATAACATCATATTTATTTGTGGGAAACTCACACGACTCAACATCGCCAATATGAATTGAGTCAAACTCGTCTTTTTCTTTAACAAAATCCACAATATCATACAGGTGAATTGATGAGGCTATTCCAGTTTTTTTTAGGTAAATAAGCGTGTTTCCTGTGCCTCCTCCAATTTCTGCTACATTAAGCTCTTTCTTATCCTTAATGGCGTCAATCACTTCATGTCTCACGTGTGAAAAATATCTCTGCTCTTTGATTTCGTACTTTTTGTTTTTCATTTTGTTAATGTATAAAAGACTTAATGATTTTTATCTAATTATAATTTAAATTGAGGTAATTATTTAATTAAACTAAGTATATCTCCTTTTTTTTATAAAAACAAGTGTGGTTGCTATAAAAAACTCTATTAATAAAAGCGTATATACTGTCCCCGTAACTCCATAAATTTTTATTGCGGGAGCGCCCAATACAGCTCCTAAAACAAGTCCACAGGCCGATAAAATCATTAATGTTCTTTTTTTGTCCAAGGCCATTAAAAGAAGGGCTAATGGGCTGTTAATCAAGGTCATTATTATCCCTGCAAAAGAAATCGAAAGCAATCGGCTGAGCAACTCTACGTTTTCTAGTGTAAATAAGGTGATTACTTCTTCTTTGTAAAAGAAAATGACTGCACTTTGAATTAATATTAATAAAACAACAAACGGATATGTTTGGCGTATCAATGAAAGGGCGCGGAATCTATCAAAATCCAAAATTTCAGATATTTTGGGCAACATAAGTGTTTGATAGATAGAAAGTGGTTTCCTCATAAGTTGATAGATTTTTTCTAAAATACTATAGATCCCCGCAGCTTCATAAGATATTATAGCTCCTGTTAATGGGCCTAAAAAAAATAGTGTGGCATAGCTCAAAACATTCGATAAAAAAAAGTGGTAGCTGTCTCTTATCTCTTCTAGTACAGCTCTGATTTTAAACCTACTTAAAAAAACCTTCTGCCTAGTCGTAAGATAGATTATGGAAAAAAATCCCGAGAATAAAAAACCTATTCCATATGCCAAATTCACGAATAATACGTCATCTGGGGAGTTTATCAATAAAAATGTTGCAACAACATAAATCAGAAAGCCTATGCTTTGAATAATGCTCCATGCTTTTATACGTTGCAAACCCTGGAGCGCCCAACTCATATTAAATACAGAGGTAAGTGGAATTATTAATGAAGTTAGATAAACCTTCTGTTCAATCTTTGAATCAAATAGTATCAAATAACTAATTATTGCTAAAACAATGAGCAGTAAGAAAATTAGTGCTTTTGCATAAATAACATTTGAAATAATTGCCGATTTATTTTCTTTGGTTTTTGATAATTTATTGACACATGAAATGTTAAATCCAAAATCTACAACTAAGGACAAAAAAATGGAAACCGTAAATGCAACCGCTGAAATACCATAATAGGTTAAGCCAATAGTATTAATTATGTGCGGTAAAACTATTAACGGTGCAAATAGGCCTATTAAGCTACTCAGGCCTGAATATATGGAGCCAAAGAAAAAGTAACGTAAGTCCTTGGGAATCTTAATCATTTTTGAATGAAGATTTAGTTTTAGCTTTGATTTACGTTTTGTGTTTGATATTTCTGATTGTGGAAAATCTGTTTAATCAGTTTCTTCTTAGCAATGATTATAGGGCTCCGGCCTTGCTCATTTAATCTTTGTAATTGTTTTGCGTTTTTATCGAATTTCCCTGTCCCGTACAAAATAGAAAAATACTCTAAAAGATTCTTTCCGTCAATTACCTTCTTTTGTTGTCTGTCAATAAATATTATGGCATTTATATCTGTAGTTTGTTGATTACTATTAAACCCGAAATCGAATCTCAAATTTGATGGGTATATACCTAATGAGAATTTATATATAATTGTTTGCTCTTCTGAAAGCCCTACTATTTTGCCTCTTATTACTTGGTTCTCGCTAAACTCTGTTTTTTCTTTTGCGGAGTAATAAATTCTAAACTCGTCGTTGTAAACTGGCGTCAAACACAATACTAAGTCACTATTATCAATCATATGACTCTTTGTTGCCATAACGGAATTGTGCTTCCGAATATTGTCTTTACCTTCGACAAATCCATCACACTATATTCAGGTCTTTTAGCTGCTGTGGGATAGGCACTTGTTGGAATTGGTACAACACGAACAGCCGTTTTGTGTTGCTTAAAAATTTCCGCTGCAAAATCATACCAACTTATACTCCCCTCGTTGGAGTAATGGTATATGCCGTAATCCTTTGAGGGTTTATTTATTATTTCCAGCAAAAATGACGCCAAATCCCCAGCATAGGTCGGCGAACCTATTTGATCGTTAACAACACTTATTTCATCTCTTGTTTCTGCCAATCGCAACATGGTTTTCACAAAATTGTTTCCATATTCAGAATATAACCACGATGTTCTTAAGATAAAGTGTTTGTTCCAAATTTCTTGGATATACTCCTCTCCTTGTAGTTTAGATTTACCATACACGCTCAGGGGGGTTGCCGTGTCTTCCTCAGTGTAGGGCGTCCTTTTACTGCCATCAAAAACAAAATCTGTGGAAATATGAATCAATACCGCTTCAGAAGTTTGACATGCTTGGGCAAGGTTCTTAGCCGCCGTTGCATTAATCAAAAAAGCTTTGTCAACCTCCTCTTCTGCCTTATCTACCGCAGTGTAAGCCGCACAATTAATGCAATAATCAAATGCATGATTTTTAAAAAAAGCATTGACTTCCTCGGTCTTTGTTATATCTAATTCTTCTACGTCCGTAAAAACAATCTTTAACTCTGGATAATTTGAAGAATTTCTATGAATCGATTTCCCCAATTGTCCGTTTGCCCCTGTAACCAATATCAGTTTCATTTGTATATGGCGTTAAATGTGGGTAATAAGGCGTCTTTTTCTGATATGCGCTGCTTCTCTTTTGGCAGCTGCCAATCAATGGCTAAATCCTTATCTAATGGGTAAATACCAAATTCGGACTCTTTATTGTAATACGAATCGCATTTATAACATACGATTGCTGTTTCCGAAAGCACTGAAAAGCCATGGGCAAAGCCCTTGGGAATCCACAACTGATGATTATTTTCAGATGACAATTCAATAGCTATGAGTTGACCATACGTTTGTGACTCTTTCCGTAAATCAACGGCGATATCTAAAATTTTTCCAACTATTACTCGAACAAGCTTGGACTGTGCATGTTCGCCTGTTTGAAAATGTAATCCACGAATGGTGCCGTAATGGGAAAAAGACTGATTGTCCTGTACAAAGTTCCCTGAAAAATCAGACAACGAATCCATCCACGATTGGCGAAAGCTTTCCATAAAATAGCCTCGCTCATCTGCAACTATTTTTGGCGTAACCACCACACATCCCGCTAGCTTAGTTTTTTCTATCTGCATCCCTATCGTTTTGCGTAACCGCTTTTAATGAATGGGGAGATAAAGGTGTCGTGTTGCGCTTGATTGATATAGCCCATACGAAGTGCCACATCTTCAATAGCACCAATCCGAATGCCTTGTCGCTCTTGTAATACTTGCACAAACTGCGATGCCTGCATAAGAGAAGAAAATGTTCCTGTATCTAGCCAAGCGGTACCGCTATCAAGTACTTGTACTTGGAGCTTTTGTTTTTGCAAATACGCCTTATTTAAATCTGTAATTTCCATCTCTCCTCTTGGGCTGGGCTTAATTTGTTTTGCGATGGAAACCACTTCGTTATCGTAAAAATAAATTCCCGGTACTGCGAATTTTGATGTTGGGTTTTTAGGTTTTTCTTCAAGTTTAGTCGCTTTGCCAGATGCGTCAAAGGTTACCACTCCATAGCGTTCTGGGTCTTGAACACCATATGCAAAAATAATTCCGCCTTCTGGATTTTTACAGTTTTGAAGCGTTGGTTGTAGCCCTGTTCCGTAAAAGATATTATCCCCCAAAATGAGTGCTACCGAATCATTACCAATAAACGATTCGCCAATTAAAAAAGCTTGTGCCAAGCCTTTGGGTTCCGGCTGAACGGCATAGGAAAATGAACATCCCAATTGACTCCCATGGCCTAGCAAGCGTTCAAAAAGGGGAAGATCTTTGGGGGTAGAAATAATCAAAATCTCCCGAATTCCTGCACTCATTAGCGTTGACAACGGGTAATATATCATCGGTTTGTCATATACGGGCATAAGTTGTTTGCTCACCGCCAACGTTATCGGGTGAAGCCGTGTTCCAGAACCGCCTGCAAGTATTATTCCCTTCATGTCTTAAATGTAACATTTTGATACGAACCATCAAGAATGGCATCTGTCCATGATGGGTTAGTTAAATACCAATGAATCGTTTTTACAATCCCTTCTTCAAACGTATGTTCGGGCTTCCAATGCAGTTCCCGCATAATTTTGGCGTTGTCAATGGCATAGCGCTTATCGTGCCCAGGGCGGTCTTTCACGTAAGTGATTAGCGGTAACGAAGCGCCCTCGGGTCTGCCGAGTACTTTGTCGGTTTCCCTTATCAACACTTTTACCAAATCACTGTTTTTCCATTCATTAAGTCCGCCAATATTATAGGTTTCGCCCACTTTCCCTTCTTCCAAAATGGTTTTTATGGCTGCCGCATGATCTGCTACATACAACCAATCTCGGGTGTAATTCCCATCGCCATAAATAGGGATATTTTTGTTGTTTACAATCGCTTCAATACAACCCGGAATAAACTTTTCGGGAAACTGATTGGGGCCATAATTGTTAGAGCAATTCGATATTAGCACAGGCAGCTTATAGGTTTCGGCATAGGCGCGAACAAAATGATCGGAGCTTGCTTTTGATGCGGCATAGGGGGAGTTGGGCTGATAAGGCGAGGTTTCTGTGAACAGTCCTGTTTCGCCCAGCGAACCATACACTTCGTCTGTACTGATGTGATAAAATAACCCTCCTGATTGATGCGTTGCCTTAAAACGGTGCAACAGGTTAAGCGTGCCTAAAATATTGGTTTTAGCAAACACAAATGGATCTGAAATGGAGCGGTCTACATGCGACTCCGCTGCCAAGTGGATGACGTGTTTAAATTTATGTTGTTCGAAAAGATGTTGTACAAAATCGGCCTCTGTAATATCCCCATGAATAAAGGTGTAATTTTCCTTGTCCGCTATCCCTGGAAGGTTGTTCAAATTCCCAGCATACGTAAGCTTGTCTAAATTGAAGACATGATAGGATTTGTCCTTCAAAAAGCGCTTAACTACATGTGAGCCAATAAAGCCAGCACCGCCTGTAATGAGGATTTTCATTCGTTTTAACTTTTGCTTTTTAAGAAGGTGTCCAAGTAAAGTGTTAAATAAAACAACGACAGAAACAAAAGACCTACACCAATCCCTTGTGTCTTCGTGTTTTTCCAAAAGGATTCCTCTAGGTATCCTACTTCAGGAAAAGCAGCCACAACATCAACCACATTCCTTGCCTTTAGTTTGTCTAGGCGTATTTTTTCTATTTGTTCTGCAAGCGTGATTTTTCTGTTGAGTAAAGCTATTTCTGCATTGTCTTCTGTAGCCTCTGACATATAGAGGTTGGTTCCATTTGAAAAAGCCTTATTTGCTTCAACAATTCTAACCTCTTCAAATAAAGACAACAACGAATCTGCTTGTACAATAGAGACTTGTGTGATAGAATCCATTAGCTCTAAATTGGCAAGCTTGGTTGCTTGTTGGTCTTTAAAATAGTTGGCCTGCGCAACAGAAGCAGTCAAAGGTGCTAACAGGCTTTTAAAGACACCTTGTTGTGTTGATTCAAACTTAAGCAAATGTATTTTTCTTTCAAAATCGCTTATCTGCTTAACGTATTGCTTGTAAGACATCTCGGTAGCTACCAAAGAATCTAGTCCCGTTGTATAATCGTTATATTCCTGTAACAAGCTTGTTTTGGTCACAAAAGGGGTTATTTCAAGTTTAGTTAGCGAGGCTGCCTCTGATAAAGAAATACCAAAAAAAGAGGCTAGCTGGACAGAGTCCTTTTGGGCTGCAAGATCATTTAAGTACAGTACGTTGCTATACAGCTGTCGGGCGCTATCAAAGTGTGGCTCAACTGTAGCGGTGGCAATATATTTCAGTGGAGTTAAGCGTTCTAAAAAAACGCCCGCGGCAAGACCTAAAATACTGGCCAAGGCAAAATATACGATGCGTTTGCGTACAAAAACTGCAAGCTGAAGCATGGTGTTTAAAACAAATAGAACCGCTGTTCCAATGGCAGTAAATAACTTTGAAATGCCATTCCCGATTGCATTGAAAAGAACGCCTAAATCAATTTCTTCGCTTTCGTTTGTGTTTTTGGGTTTAGATGTACTCATAATTTTTTTATTTAAGTCTATGCTGCGTTAATGCAGAACGGATGTTCTGTGGTTTTATTTTGTTAAAACTGTTTGTTTAGCGCCTCCGCTATTTTTCTATCATTTGTAAGCCGAGGTGTTTTGTTCTGTCCGCCCAGTTTGCCAATCTTTTTCATGTACTGTTCAAAAGCACCTGTAGGCAAGGGTTTGATGACCAATGGGCACAAAACGCCGCCTTTGATTAAATCGTCATAATAGGTGTTTTGCTTACGCATAGACAAGTCTAATGTTTTTGCAAATGTAGCCAAATCTTCTGGGGCGCTATCAAAAGCAACCCACCATTCATGATGTGGCAATCCCGCCTCAGGAGTAACTTGTGGTGCAACGGTAAACTCGGTTACACGAGCATCGTGCACTTGTAGCGTCTCTTCCATCGCTTGTTCCACCTCTTTTCCGATTACGTGTTCGCCAAATGCCGAAATGAAATGTTTTATTCTTCCCGTAACAATTATGCGATATGGTTTAAGGTTAACAAACGAAACGGTGTCGCCAATATTATAGCCCCATAAACCCGCAGAGGTGTTGAGAATGATGGCGTAATTAACCCCCTTTTTAACAGCTGCTAATGAGACACGGAGTGGGTTTTCTTCGTGTATTTTATCCGCCTCAACAAACTCATAGAAAATCCCCGCGTCCAGTTGCAGTAGCATGCCGTTCTCGTCAGGATGATCTTGAAAAGCAATAAAGCCTTCCGACGCTGGATATAATTCTACGCTGTCAATCTTCTTACCTGTCAATTCCTCTAAAATCAATCTATAGGGCGCATAGTTTACACCGCCATATACGAAGAGCGAAAAGTTTGGAAAAATGTCTTTTATTGGTTGGTTGGTTTTGGCCTTAAGGCGCTCAAAATACATCTTTACCCACGGTGGAATTCCGCTGATTAAGCGCATGTCTTGGTCGTGTGTTTCTGCCACAATAGCGTCGACCTTTTGCTCCCAATCGTCTATGCAGTTTGTTTGCCAAGAGGGCATGCGGTTTTTTTGCAAATACGAAGGAATATAATGCGCTACTATCCCCGACAGACGGCCTGTATCAATCCCGTTGGTTTTGGATAGTATTGGACTGCCTTGTAAAAAAATCATTTTCCCATCAACAAAAGACGTATTCCCCGAATGGTGGATATAATGAAACAATGCGTTTTGAGCGGTTTTTATGTGCGTCGGCATCGACTCTTTTGAGATGGGAATATACTTTACCCCAGACGTGGTGCCTGATGTTTTGGAGAAATAACGCGGTTTCCCTGGCCATAAGATGTCTGCTTCTCCTGCAACAACCCTGTCAACATAAGGACGTAAGCCTTCATAATCTCGAATGGGTACTTGTTTTGCAAAATCTTCGTAATTTTCTATTTGAGCAAAGCCATGGTCTTGACCAAAAGCTGTTTTTTTTGCTTTTTGAAGCAACATTTTCAGCACCTTTTCTTGCGTTGCTATTGGGTTTTGAGCCCATTTATTGGTGCTATTAACAACCCGCTTGGCCCACTTTTTTGCAAAAAGTTGTTTGATGCTCATTATTCGAAATCTATAAACTCTTCGGGGTTTAGTGCGTAGCCATCGCTCCACAACTCAAAATGTAAGTGAGGCCCCGTTGTCATGGTCCCTGTGTTGCCCGCAACAGCAATAACTTGGCCCGGTTCCACAGCATCGCCTTGACGAACGTTTAATGATGCGTTGTGCTTGTAAACCGAAATAATATTAAAGGGATGGTCAATGATAAGAACATAACCGGTTTCAGTTGTCCAACTGGCAAAAATCACATTGCCCTCTGCCGCAGCTTTAACAGGGGTGTTTCGTGGTACCGCAACATCTACAGCATAGTGTGCTACAGATGAGTCAAAACCCTGGCTGATGGTTCCCGAAACGGGTGGAAATAAGACAAATGGAATGGTTTGCCCTGCAGATGCCAATAGGTTGTACTTGTCGTCTTGAGCAACCTCTGCGCG
>ERZ802819.1077-NODE-1077-length-17298-cov-31.0976_pt1 | contig 17298 bp, 19 predicted proteins | sample MGYA00345647_ERZ802819 | MGnify/ENA primary metagenome ERZ802819 (study PRJEB30503, sample SAMEA104212355) | marine metagenome | biome: Westerlies Biome; feature: [SRF] surface water layer (ENVO:00010504) within the epipelagic zone...; material: water... | reverse complement strand
GAATTTGATGAAAGCTAAAATTGCAATTGTGGGCAGTGGAAACATTGGCTGGGCTTTGAAACAACTCCTAAAAAATGACTATGAAATAAAGCAAGGAGATATTGAAGATGGATTTGATGCAAATGACATATCGCAGGTAAAAGATTTTCTTAAAGATGTTGATGCTGTTATATCTGCAGGACCATTTGCTGTTAATAAAAATATTGCAAGTGTCTCCGCAGAGGAAGGAATAGGATATTTTGATCTAACAGAAGACGTTGAAACAACAGAATATATTAGATCACTTAAGTCTGAAAACATTTTAATGCCCCAATGCGGTTTAGCTCCAGGCGCAATTAATATCTGTGCGTCAGGAATGATGGAGCAGTTTGATACTGTTAATGAAGTCTTAATGCGAGTGGGAGCATTGCCAAGATTTACAACGAATGAAATGAGTTATTACCTGAGCTGGTCAACTAATGGACTTATTAATGAATACTGCAATGAAGCTGATGCGATATATGAAGGAAAGTCTATCAAAGTAATGCCATTAGAAGGTGCTGAAAAGATTGTGATTGATGGAGAAAGTTTCGAAGCATTTAATACAAGCGGTGGGTGTGCAACGATGTGTGAGACTTTTGAAAATGAAGTTGAAAATCTTTCATACAAGACAATCAGATATCCAGGTCATTTAAATCATATGAAGTTTCTTTTTAATGATCTTCATCTTAAAAAGAATAAAGATGTTCTAGAAAAGCTGTTCGATAAAGAAGTGCCAAGAACAAAGAATGACGTAATTATATTTTTTGTAAAAGTTATTGGAATTATTGATGGCGTCCTTCAGGAAAAAACGTATTTAAGAAAAATTTATGGAGATGAAAAGTTAAGCGCTATTCAATTAACAACTGCTTCAGGAGTTTGCAGCGTCTTAGATATGTTTATTAATAAAAAGATTTCTTCAAAAGGCTTCATAAAACAAGAGTCAATTTCATGGGAAGATTTTATAGATAATAAGTTTGGAAAAGTCTATATCTAATTAATCTTCATAGACAAAGATTTCATCCAAAGGCAATTCGAAATAACGAGTCATTTTTATTGCTAATGTTAATGAGGGATCAAATTTCCCATTCTCAATAGAATTAATAGTCTGCCTGCTTACTGAAAGAGCCAGAGCAAGATCATTTTGACTTACTCCTTTTTTAGTTCGCAAACCTTTTAATTTATTCTTCATTCAGTCTTCTTTAATAAAGATTTTATAAAATCTATAACTATTAATACAAGCGCCTAAAGCAAACCCAAGAAATAAATCAATAAAACCAAAATCATAGCCTATAAAAGGTGACAAGATAGCAATAGGAATTCCCATAAGGATAAAGCCTAAAGCTCCTCCAATCATCGTCATTTCATTATATTTTTGAAATAACTGATCCTGATTTTTTAAGACTTTTATATAGGTATATACAGCAATATAAATACAAACAATTTCAATAATAGAAAGCCAAATGTAAATACCGTTTTCCTCTATGCCTCCCAATGCATCAATGCCAGTTTCTGATAGTGCAACACTAAGATATCCAGCCAATCCTCCTGCCAAGCCTGAAGCAATCAAGCATATAATCCAGTTCTTCTTATCTTCTCCTTTTAGAGATTTAATATCTATCCAAAAGCCATACCCTGTTATCTTTGCCATAATTGTTACCTCAGCAAAATCATATATTTACAGGATATTTATGTCAAGTAAACTTTACATCAAATACATCTTACTATTAATGATATTTATAAGAAAAAATGGGATACTTTGCATTAGATGACCAACTTTAGTTTATTAGACCCTTCTCACATAATATTTACATTTTTTTGTATAGCTATAATTATTTTTCTACCAAAAATATTTCTTGATAAAAACACTCGCAGTAAAAAAGCATTAGTTTTAGTAATTATTTCATTACTCCTTATAAATCAGGGCATGGATTTATATAGAGAGGGGTATATGGATGAATGGAAGCTTGGATTGCCTTTACATTTATGTGATTTTTCTACAGCTTCAATAATTTTATATTTCTTTACACAAAGAAAAGAGTTTTTTCTGTTTGCTTTTTTTGCTGGCTTCTCTGGAGCAGGAATGGCTATTTTGACTCCAGATGTTCCATATTCATTTCCACATATTGACTATGTTAGGCATATGATTGGCCACTCAATGATTTTGCTAGGAGTAACGTATGCAATGGTGATAGATCACCTTAGACCGCAATTAAAAGACGTGCACAGGGTGCTTGCGGTAATGACTTTATTTATGCTTTCTATGTATCCTATAAATTATTTACTTGGCGCTCCAGCAAACTATTGGTATGTAATTGAAAAGCCGCCAGGCCTAAACATCACTGATTATATGAGGGACGCTCCATATCATATGATTGATATGTTTATCATCGCAGTTATTGTTTGTTATCTAATATATACACCTTATCTGATTAAGGATAAATTACAGATGAATAAATCTTAATCATGAAAAGCGTATCTAAAAGTCAAATACCTTTAACCTTTAGAGCTCATAGGCCAAAATTTATTCAATGGCTTGGAGGAGTGGTGCTGTCTTTTCTTGGATGGAAAGTAAATGGAGGCATATCAGATGAGCATGCAGCTGAAAAGCTTGTAGTAATTGTTGCTCCTCATACTTCAAATTGGGATGGTATATTAGGTATTGCAGCTATAGCAGGTCTTGATGCAAAGATCACATTTATTGGTAAACATACTGTATTTAAATACTTTGGTTTAGGAGCTTTTTTGAGATATATGGGCGGCATTCCAGTTGATCGAACTAAACCAGGTGGGATCATCCAAGATGCAATAGATCAGATTAGAGGTATCAATGGAACATTAATTGGCATGGCGCCTGAAGGAACTCGATCAAAGGTAAAGGAGTGGAAAACAGGATTTTTAAGAATTGCAGATGAATTGAATACTAAAATAGTTCCAGCATCTATCGATTTTGCAAAAAAAGAAATCTTATTAGGTAAAATATTTTCTCCTTCTGGTGATAATCTAAAAGATATTGCGGATCTAAAAAATTATTACAAAGCCTTTACTCCAAAACATCCAGAGAACTATTGATCTAAGGCTTCTTCTATCATCTTCTCAACCATTTCTTCCACAATAAATAGAGGAGGATTTCCATGGTCTAATACAGCAGAATGAAAGTCTTTAATATTAAACTTTTCTCCTAGTTCTTTCATTGCTCTTTTTCTAAGCTCAAGTATTTTTATCATTCCAACTTTGTAGCTTAGGGCTTGTCCTGGCCAAACGATATATCTTTCTATTTCAACTCTGACTTCAGTATCTGACATTCCGGTTACAGATTTCATATAATCCATTGCTTCTTCTCTTGTCCATCTTTTATAGTGCATGCCAGTATCAACAACCAATCTATTTGCACGAAACAATTCGCTTTGTAAAATTCCAAGTTCATCATAGGGGTTTTCAGCTAAACCAACTTCAAGAGCAAGTATTTCAGAATATAAAGCCCATCCCTCTGCGAAGGCTGATGTGTAATAACCAAACCTCCTGTACAAAGTTAACTCTTCATTTTCTAATGAATGTGCTATTTGATGGTGATGGCCTGGTGTAGCTTCATGATATGCCAATGTTCTCATGCTATAAGTAGGAGTTTGTTTTATGTCGTATAAATTTGCATAAAATACTCCAGGCCTGCTTCCATCAAGAGCAGGAGATTGATAATATCCCCCAGCTGCATTTTGCTCTGAATACTCTGGCACAGCCTTAACTATGACTTCAGATTTTGGCATTGTATGAAAATAGTTAGTCATAACCCTAATAGCTTCATTAACCATTTCTGTATAGTCATTTACTACAATTTCTTTTCTGTCTGGAGTATCAGCATAAAGAAAATCTGGATTTTCATTTAATTCATTCATCAATTCGCCAACACTTTTATTTTCGTCATAACCAAGTGATGTAAGAATTTCTTTCATTCTTGAAGAAATTCTTTTTACCTCATTTAAACCCATCTGATGAATTTCTTCTGGTGAGTAATCTGTAGTAGTAAAAGTTCTGATTTTTAATTTATAGTATTCGTCTCCTCCTGGTTGAGACCATATACCATGATTCTTATTAGCATTTTTTTGAGTATTTGCCATAAAGTTTCTCAGAAGTTTAAAGCCAGGAGTAACACTTTCATTTATTGATCTTGTTATTTCATTTTCAAGATAATCAATTTCATCATTGCTTAATTCCAATTTCTTAACTTTTAACATAAATTGCTTATAAAGAGGGTGCTCAGAATTTGAAATGTTTATAAATTCGTCAAGTTGATTTATTACATGACCATAAACAAATTCTGGAGGATAGATCCCATTATCAGCTTGTTTCTTTAAATCATTTAAAGTTCCTTCATATACCTCTTTTATTAAATCTGTTCGTTTTATAAAGGCTTTAGCTTCAGACTTTGTTCTTATTGGATGAACGCTATTCATAAATTCAATTGTATTAAGATGAATTCCACCAATTTGATTAAGAGGATAATCTAAGTAGGGAAAATACTGGAGCTCTTTCAATTGATTCTCATAATCGAATATTGCTATTTTTTTTGTATTTTTTTGTATGTCTGATAGATTCGAGTCATTATATTTATATAGAGTCTTAATAATTTTTTCTGTGTGCTTAATTTCATCCTCTATATCACTGTCCTGCGGAATTGATAACTTAGAATTATGATTAGTTAACCAATTAAATCTATCAAGAATTCCAACATATGTAAGCTCTTCTGGAGAGCCTGTTAAATCTAGAACAAGCTCCTTGCCTAGATAATGATCAATTGAAAAAGGCTTCATAAAGAATAGATTGAATAAATATAAAGATGCTATGCCTAAAGATACTGCAATGAGCTTTCCGGTATGCTTAAGAATTTTTTTAATCATGGTAGAATTTCTTTTTTAAATAATGAATATATTATGTCAGAAAAATTAGCAACCCTTAAGAAGGAAGGAAATGTATCAATAATTACACTTGATGACGGAAAGGCAAACGTTTTCTCATCACAAATGTCACAAGACGTTAATGAGTGTTTAGATGAAGTAGCAACTGAGGAAGGTTGTTTAATAATAGTTGGTAAAGAGGGGATGTTCTCTGCGGGTTTAGATTTAAAAACTATTCAAGGTGGTGATGTGGATAGCATTATGAAAATGTCAAAAGCTGCTTTTGAATTGCTAGCAAGAATATTTTCTTTTCCAAGACCTGTAATAGCAGCATGTTCTGGGCATGGAATCGCATTAGGCACCTTTTTATTATGTTGTTGTGATTATAGGATAGGTGTAAAGGGTGATTTTATGCTTGGCGCCAATGAAATGAGAACTAATATGGTAATACCAACACCAATTCTGGAATTAATTAAATTTAGAGTTAATGAATCGCATAAGTATAGAGCTGTTCTAGGTGCAGAAATGTATACGTTAGAAAAAGCGCAGGAAGCAGGATTGATAGATGAAGTTGTAAGTCCTGAAGATTTAATGAAGGCCGCATTAGAAAAAGCAAAAGATCTTGGAACAATGGGACATCCTAGCTATACCATTACTAAAGAACTTTTTATTGCTGAACCTATGTCTAAAATTAATGAGGCTATGAAAGAATACAAAAACGACGGTAAATAGCAGTCGCTTAGTGAAGAAAGAGATTCAATACACCATTAAAGAATTTTCTAGCTCTATAAATCAAGATCTCTTAAAACAAATATATAAAATCAACCAAGAAAATACACCAGAAGTTGGTAGCTTATCTTCTTTTGAATATCTTCAAAAAATAGTTAAGCTTAGTTCTAATAATTTTTATGTATCTTCCAAAGAAAGCATTATTGGATTTATGATTTGCTTTAGAGAGAACTCAGCATACACATCTAAGAATTATGATTTTTTTAGCAAGAAAGAATCTAAATTTTTATACATAGATAGAATTGCAATAAAATCTGAGTATAGAAGAGAGGGCATTGGAAAAAATCTTTACCTTTTAATAGAGGAAATTGCTAAAGCTAAAAACATTCCCTTATGCTGCGAAGTAAACACCCTACCTTTAAATCAAAATTCAATATCTTTTCACGAAGGTTTAGGATTTCATAGAGTTGGTGATTACAATTTTGAGGATCACTCAGTCGCTTATTTTATGAAATAAAGCGTAACCAGCTTATGGGTTATAAATGAACATTGTTTATAACCATGATATGGTTATATCCATGCTTATTGAAACATCACTTTTATTCAAAACGATTGTAATTCTTTCAATGCAATTAGGACTTGTTTTATTTTCATGTTTTTATTTTTTAAGAAAAGCAAAAGAAGCCTATCAAAAAAATACTACTCTTTTAGGATTGTCCTTTAGAGGATCTGTGAATATGAAGGGCAAGTTAGATTTAATTCCTTTTGTAAAACAAAAAGATACCTTTCCTAAAAGAATGAGTATGTATGTAGACAAGAATAACACCCTTATCAAAGAGGCGAAAAATCAAGATGAAGTAATTAAGTTTATGAAGGAAGGATATTCTCATGATCCTGAGGGCGGTGGACCACTTGTAAGCTTGATGATTTTCTGGATGATTGCTTTATATACTACTGCGGCAGTTACTTCTTTTTATTTGCTAAGTCTTTGGCAAACCATGTTTCTTTTTTCTTTAACGAGTATTAGCTTTGGCCCATTATTGGCTGTTGTAATGTTGGAAATGGATGAAAATGATGGATTCACAGCTCTAAAAATTGTTTTGATGGTAACTATTTTGACTGGATTCATTGGATACAGTGATTTTTATTCTTTCTCAGAGAATACGATTTTTGGAGGAGTTCTTTTACTCTGCTTATTTGCTTTACTATTGTTTAATTTCGCTCGTTTTTTTATGGAGTTCAGCAGACAAACTACTAGATTGGCTGCAATCGCAGGAGCAACATTATTTTCATTTTTTTTAATATATGACTTTAATTATATTAAAAATCAGTCCAGTCTTTTTGACAGAAATGATTGGAATACTGCAGTCGAAATGGCTTTTATTCTATATTTGGATATCATTAACCTATTGCTAGAAATTTTAGAAGCAATGGGTAACTCTCAATAGGAGAATAATAATGGCAAAATACGAATGCAATTCATGCGGAATGTCGGTAAAGACCAATTGTGGGCACTGTGATGCTCCACTTGTAAATGCAATGTTAGATTTAGATGATGGTAATCAAGTTCAGGTTTCAAAATGTCTGGAGTCAGAATGTTCAAATTATGAAGGAAAGATCAAATCACCCTTATGTTGTGGTAATGACATGACTTGCTCTTTATAAAAGAAAATTTATATCTATAATCTCTGTATGAAAAGAATATTACTATCTGCTTTATTGCTTCCATCATTAAATTTGTCAGCTGATTTAACATCAAATCTCAATAATAATTTAGACTTATTAATGGAGAAGGTGATTGAGTGGAGGCACGATATCCATGAACATCCTGAATTGGGTAATAGAGAATTTAGAACTTCAAAAAAAATTGAGGAACATCTTAGATCACTTGGAATGCAGATTGAAACCAAGATTGCTTATACAGGTCTTGTAGGAATGCTTGAAGGAGACTTACCTGGTCCAACAATTGCCTTAAGAGCAGACATGGATGCGCTTCCTGTTGAAGAGAAAACAGGACTACCATTTGCTTCAAAAGTTAGAACGACATATCTAGGAAACGAGGTGGGAGTAATGCACGCTTGTGGACATGACGCACATGTAGCTATATTAATGGGAGTTGCTGAGTATCTAGCTAAAAATAAATCACAGTTGAGAGGTAAAGTTATGTTTATCTTTCAACCTGCCGAGGAAGGACCTCCAGAGGATGAAGGAGGCGGAGCTAAAATGATGCTTGAAGAGGGAATTTTTGATCGATATCAACCAGAGGTTATTTTTGGCCTACATGTAACAAATATTGCAAATGGAGTTTTAGTCGTCAAGTCTGGACCTGCACTTGCTGCAGCTTCAGCATATAGAATAAAGATTAAAGGAACGCAAACTCACGGATCAACCCCATGGGCTGGAATAGATCCGGTAATGGCAACAGCAGAATTAATTCAATCTTTAAACACTATTGTGAGCAGGCGAATAAATATTATAAATAATCCTGCTGTTATTTCAGTTGGCATGGTCAAAGCTGGTACGAGAAATAATATCATTCCAGAAGATGCTGAAATCATGGGTACTATAAGAACATTTGATCCTGAATTAAGAAAAGAAATATATTCTGAAATTGAACAAGTGGCAGAAGGGGTTGCTCTAGGAACAGGCACCAAGATAAGTGTAGAGTTTGATGTTGGCGGTTTCTTCCCAGAAACATATAATGACCCAAAGCTAGTTGATGCGATGAAAGAATCTCTTATGAAAGCCTCACCTGGAAGATTTGTTGAATCTAATATTCCAGTTACTGGAGCTGAAGACTTTTCATATTTTTCAAAAGAGATTCCAGGATTTTACTTTTGGTTGGGTGTTAATAAGCCCGGTGTTGGACTTGACTCAAGTAACTTCGGTGAAAGAACAGATGTCGCTGGTAATCATTCGCCATATTTTTATGTGGATGATTCCGCATTAGATGAAGGCTTAAGAGCTTTCGTTCATCTCGTAGATGACTATCCAGATAAATTTTAATAAATAATTTATAAATATAAGGAGATACAAAATTGGCTATTCCAAAACATATTAAAGATAACATTTCTATGCCTGTAATTGGTGCACCTTTGTTTTTAGTATCAGGACCAGAACTTGTTATTGCACAATGTAAAGCAGGCATTATAGGATCTTTCCCAGCTTTAAATGCAAGACCTCAACATGTTTTAGATGAATGGATTGTAAGAATTAAGACTGAGCTTGCTGAATATCAAGAACAAAATCCAGATGCTAAAGTTGCTCCATTCGCAGTCAATCAAATATGCCATGGCTCAAATGATAGACTGATGCAGGATATGGAGACATGCGTAAAGCACGAGGTTCCAATTATTATTACATCATTAAGACCACCTTCTGAGGTTGTAGAAGCGGCTCATAGTTATGGCGGTTTAGTTTTTCATGATGTTATAAGCGTCAGACATGCTCAAAAAGCAGCTGAACAAGGAGTAGATGGATTAATTCTTGTTTGTGCCGGAGCAGGCGGACATGCTGGAGCATTATCACCATTTGCTTTATTAAGAGAAGTGAAGCAATGGTTTGATGGAACTGTAATATTATCTGGGTCAATTGGTGATGGACACTCTGTTGCCTCTGCTATTGCCTTGGGTGCAGATTTTGCATATTTAGGAACAAGATTTATTGCAACTGAAGAGGCAAATGCTGAACCTGAGTATAAAAAAATGTTAGAAGAGAGTGCTGCAAAAGATATAGTTTACTCTTCTTTATTTACAGGAGTTTTAGGTAACTATTTAAAACCATCAATAGAGAATGCAGGCATGGATCCAGAAAATCTGCCCGATGCTGACAAGACTAGTATGAATTTTGGATCTGGAGGTAATACAGATTCAAAAGCATGGAAGGATATCTGGGGATCTGGCCAAGGAATTGGAGGTATACAAGACTCGCCTTCAGTCAGCGAGCTTGTTGGTAGACTCAAAAAAGAATACGAAGAAGCCTTTAATGAATTTAAATCAAAAATGGGAGTTTAAATTGAAAAACTCACTAGCAAAATTATAAAAATGGAAGTTTATATTTTAATACCAATAATGTGGATAGTTATGTCAGCTATATATATGCTTTTGTTAAAAAACTTTGAAGGAACCAAAGGAATAACTTCTGAGTATCAAACCAAGGATGGCATCAAAAGGACTGCAAAAAAAGATAGAGAAGACTTTATTGTATGAGTAAAGCCATTGGCTTTATTGGACTAGGTGTCATGGGATTCCCCATGGCCGGACATTTATCAAAAAACCATAACGTTTTTGTATTTAATAGATCCTCTTCAAAATCAAAAGATTGGATAAATAAATATCAAGGCACAGAATGTCAGTCCGTTCAGGAGATAACTAAAAAATCAGATACATTGATTCTTTGCGTCGGCAATGATTTGGATGTTAGAAATATTATTTGTGATGATGCTGGAGTGCTTAATAATGCAAAGCCTGGATTGGTTATTGTTGACCATACAACAACTAGCGCAGATTTACCAATAGAGCTAAATCAAATACTCAATTCGAAAGATGTTACTTTTATAGATGCTCCTATTTCAGGCGGTCAAGCTGGAGCAGAAAATGGAAAGCTATCTGTTATGGCTGGTGGCGACAAAGAATCATTTGAAAAGGTAGAAATAATATTACAAGAATATTCTAAATTTATTAAATATCTTGGCCCAAGTGGATCAGGTCAATTAACAAAGATGGTAAACCAAATATGCATAGCTGGATTGCTTCAAGGATTATCTGAGGCTATGAATTTTTCAGACAAAGTTGGCCTTAACACAAATGAAGTTATTGAAGTAATATCAAAAGGTGCAGCACAGTCATGGCAAATGGAAAATAGGTGGGAAACAATGATCGATGATTACTACGATCATGGCTTTGCTGTTGATCTTATGAGAAAAGACCTTGATATAGTCATTGATAAGGCAGAGAAACTTAATATCAACTTAGATATAACTAAAAGCGTCAATGAATACTACAAAGATATTCAAAAAGCTGGAGGCGGCAAATGGGATACTTCTAGTTTATATAAAAGATTAAAAGATATTATCTAAATTATTCTAGAAAAATATACAAATATTCCCATTGCAATAACTATCATTGAAGTCGCTATCTCAAGAGAATCAATATCCAAAGTAGCCTCTTCTGCCATTGAATAATAACTATTAGGATTCGTAACAATCCAAATAACACCCACAACGTGGAATAACATTATTAAAGCAACTATCCAGTTTAGAGGTTGTGAGGTAAAAACGACTAAAGAAGTAAGTATTATGAATATGAGTTCAATAGATAACTGAATATTAATATTTTTTCTCTTCAAGAGATATCTTAGCAAGCTATAGCCCTTTATATACGTATAAAAAAGGACAAAACCATAAAGGAAATATAAGGATGATAATAGTATTAACATATATAGTTTATTAAAAGCTCAGCTATAGCAATTTCTTTATAAATCTCCTTCTTTTCTAACTTCACTTCTTCCAACTTCAAACTTTTCTCCATATCTTGCAGCTAACTTCTCTTGGTTCTCATTTATGACCTCATAAGGATCAAGATCTAGAGCAGCACATGCAGTAACCCAATACCACATAATATCTCCAAGTTCTCTTTTCATATGAAAGATATTATCTTCAGATGGCGGCTTGCCTTGTAAAAACATTTTTTTAACAATTTCAACAAACTCACCTGTTTCACTTCCAAGACCTAGAGCAGCGGTAAGAAGACGCGGCGTTTTTATACTTGAGTTTGCTTCTATATCATCAAAACTTTTTTTTAAGGTATCTAAATCAATACTAGGATCACTTGTTACCTTGGTAACAAAGTCTGTGTAGGTAGTAAAAAATTTTTTGATTTCTTCGCTCATTATTTCTCCATTATTAATTATTTAATTTTATCACTTTAAAGCTTTTGCTTTAAAACCAACTAAATCTAGCTATCAACTTTTAAAGATCTTTGGCTATCTGCAATATTGTATAAGTGATCTTGTGCCTCAGGTTTTAATTGAGCGACACCCATTGTTAAAACATCTATAACAGCAGTGTAAGCAATTCTAGAAGTAACAGGTTTTGAAATTCTATTGTTAATGCCAACATCAATGGTTAAAGGAAAGTCACATATATTTGCAAGTGGAGTATCACCAGGCATTATACCAATCACTTTCACGCCATTTTTTCTAACAATTTTTACACTATCTATCAGCGCAGCAGTAGTTCCAGACTGTGATATAGCAACAACAACATCATTTTTTTCAAGAGAATTGGCAGACATGAATTGAAGATGTGGGTCAGAAATATTTGATGAGGGTATCTTCAGCCTAAAAAACTTATGTTGTCCATCCATTGCAACTGGAGCAGAGCCACCGAAGGCATAAAATTCTACTCTATCAGCATTTACCAATGTCTCAATTGCATTTTCAAGAATCTCTTGATCAATCTGAGATCTAACATTTAAAATTTCACTTATTGTTGTATCAAATACCTTCTCACATAATTCATGAATTGAGTCATCCTCAGTTATCTCATACATTACAAAATAATCATCTGCAGCAAGTTGCTGAGAGAGATTAATTTTAAGCTCTTGAAAGCCTGAAAACCCAATAGCTTTGCAAAACCTTATTAAGGTTGGCTCACTTATACCCATAGCTTGTGAAGCTTCAGCTGTTTTCATGGTGATTATTGATTTTGGGTCTTTTAAAATAAATTCACCAACAGTCTTTTCAGATTTTCTTAAATCAGGAAGTGAATTTTTAATTAGTCTCAATAATTTCGTCGACATAAGGTTAGAATATCTAACTTAAACATAAAAATGAATCCCTAAATGGATGTATCTCATATTTTAGATAATTTAAACGAAGACCAAAGAAAGGCTGTCACTTCCGAAAAGCAACATCTTTTGGTTTTAGCTGGTGCAGGCTCAGGAAAGACCAGGGTTCTTGTTCATAAGATTGCATGGGAAGTAGAGGCGCTTGGTAGAAATCCATCTTCAGTAATGGCAGTTACTTTTACAAATAAAGCCGCTAATGAGATGCGTTCTAGAATTGAGTCATTATTACAAGCACCTATTATGGATTCTTGGGTTGGAACCTTTCATGGCTTATCGCATAAACTTTTAAAAAGATTTTATAAAGAGGCGGGGCTATCGAGTGGTTTTACAATTATAGATTCAGATGACCAATTAAGAATAGTAAAAAGAATCTCTAAAGAATTAAATTTAGATGAGGCTACTTGGCCTGCAAGACAAACTCAATGGCAAATAAATACCTGGAAGGATGACGGATTAAGATTCAAAGACGTTGATGATAAAGGAGATTTTTATACCGAAACTGTTAATAAAGTATACAAAGAGTATCAAGAAGTTTGTGAAAGAGACAACTTAGTCGATTTTGGAGAACTTTTATTAAAATCATATGAAACCATAGCAAGTTCACCTTCTGTAAAAGCTTTCTTTCAGACAAGATTTAAATCCATCCTAATAGATGAATTTCAAGATACGAATACCATTCAATATAAATGGCTTCAAGAAATAGCTTCTGATCAAACCAATGTTACAGCTGTTGGAGATGATGACCAGTCTATATATGGATGGAGAGGAGCAAAAGTTGAACATGTGAACTCATTTACTGAAGATTTTAAAGGCACTGAGGTTATTAGACTTGAACAAAACTACAGATCGACAAATATAATTCTAAATGCCGCAAATGCGCTTATTGATAATAATAAAGATAGACTTGGAAAAAATTTATGGACAGAGAAACTAGAGGGAGAACAAATAGTTCTGTTCCAAGCTTACAATGAGCAAGATGAGGCCAGATTTGTTGCAGATGTTTTAAGCGACTGGATGAATAAAGGTGGTTCTTATGAAGAGGCAGCAGTTCTTTACAGATCAAATGCACAGTCTAGAGCAATAGAAGAGGCATTATTAAGAGTTAGTATTCCATACAGAATTTATGGAGGATTGCGTTTTTATGAAAGACTAGAAATTAAAAATGCTATAGCTTATTTAAAAGTTATTTTTAATAACAGCGATAATCCATCTTTTGAGAGATCAATTTCTAATCCCACAAGGGGAGTTGGAGAAAAGACTCTTGCAAAGATTAGAAATGCTGCAAAACAATATAATATTTCCTATATCAAAGCTTCGGCTAAATTAATTGATGAGGGCTCAATTTCAGGCAGGGGAGGATCTGGACTTAGAGATTATTTAGAATTTATTGCAGGTTGTAAATCCTTCATAGAAGAGAATTTATTATCAGAACTAATGGAATTGATTATTAAAGAATCTGGTTTATACGCATATCATGCAAAAGAACCAGGAGAGAAAGGTAAAACTAGAACAGAAAATTTAGAAGAATTAATAACTGCTACCAAAAACTTTGAACAAAGTATTGAAGAAGAAATATCAAATATTGAGGTAGCCGAAAAATATCTAGATATTATTTCTTTAGATTCTGGTGATAGACAGGCTTCAGAGCATGATGATGCAGCCCAACTTATGACCATGCATTCTGCTAAAGGACTAGAGTTTAAATTAGTTCTTCTTACAGGTCTTGAAGAAAGTTTATTTCCACACGGAAGATCAATGGAAAGTGCTTCGCAATTAGAAGAAGAAAGAAGGCTCTGTTATGTTGCAATAACTCGTGCAATGGAAAAGCTATATATCACTCATGCTGAATCAAGAAGACTTCATGGCACAGATACATTCAACCCTCCATCAAGATTTCTACGTGAAATCCCTAAAGATCTTATTGATGAAATAAGGCCTAGAGCACAAACTAATATTCCTTATAATAGAAAGGACTTTAAAGAAACAAAAATGGAGTTTGAGGAGGAAATAGGTATTGCGTTAGGTCAAAAGGTTCAGCATAAAAAATTTGGTGAAGGTATTGTTTTAAATTATGAAGGATCAGGTGAATCTGCAAGGGTTCAAGTTAATTTTGATAGTTCTGGAACAAAGTGGCTTGTAATGGCTTACGCAAATCTTGAAAAAATATAATGAAGAAAATAATCTTTTTACCTCTAATAATATTTATAACTGCTTGCTCCAATGAAACAACTGGTATTGAGTCCGACACTGTTAACAAAGAAAAAACCTATAACTGGAGACTTGTAACTTCATGGCCTAAAAACTATCCAGGTTTAGGAATGGCGCCAGAAAGAATTGCGGATCTAGTAGAAGAGATGAGCGATGGTCAAATGAAAATCACTGTTTATGGTGCTGAAGAGCAAGTCCCAGCATTTGGTGTTTTTGATGCAGTTTCTAGTGGCTCTCATCAAATGGGCCATAGCGGAGGATATTTTTGGAAAGGAAAAGTTCCAGCAGCTCAATTTTTCACCAGTGTTCCATTTGGATTAACAGCAGACGAAATAAATGCATGGGTGAATAGGGGCGGTGGGTTGGAGTTATGGAGAGAAATATATGCTCCATTTAACATTTACCCAATTCCTGCAGGAAATACTGGAACACAAATGTTTGGCTGGTTTAATAAAGAGATCAATTCTCTTGATGACATTAAAGGTCTTAAAATGCGTATCCCTGGAATAGGTGGTGAAGTATTAAAAGAAGCAGGTGGAATTCCAGTTACTCTTCCTGGTGGAGAGCTCTTTACAGCACTTCAAACAGGAGTAATAGATGCTACAGAATGGGTTGGGCCTTACAATGATTTAACCTTTGGTTTTCATCAAGCAGCAAAATATTACTATTATCCTGGCTGGCATGAACCAGGCCCAATGCTTGAATTATTAATTAATATGGATGCCTGGAACTCTTTACCTAAACATCTACAAGTTATTATTGAAACAGCCTCCAAAGCAGTCAACCAAGATATGCTTGATGAATATTTAGCAAAGAATAATCAAGCATTAACAGAACTCGTAAATGTCCATGGAGTTGAACTTCGAAAATTACCTGATGATGTTATAGAAGAATTTAGAAAAATCTCTAATAAGATTCTTGATGACTTAGCCAAGGAAGATCCAACAATTGCAAAGGTATATGACTCTTATTTAAATTTTAAGAATAATGTATCTGCCTATCATCAAATTTCTGAAGATGCATTCGTAGAATCAAGAAATAAGTAGTGCTAGAAGACCTAACTTTTAAATCTCTTGGCTTGGTCAATTATCATGAAACCATGGATCTCATGCGATCCCATGTCAAAGGAGAAAATTTTAGTAATGAAATCTGGTTGCTTGAACATCCACCAATTTTTACTCTTGGAACAGCAGCAGATAAGAAACATATACTAAATGTAAAAGATATTCCTATTGTTCAATCAGATAGAGGTGGTGAGGTTACCTATCATGGACCTGGACAATTGGTTATTTATTTTTTACTTGATATAAAAAAATTAGAATTCAGTCCAAATAAACTAGTTTCAACTATACAAAATTTTGTGAAAGACTTGCTTCATGAATTATCAATAGAGTGTAATTTTATTGAGGGTGCGCCAGGGGTATATGTTGATAAAAAGAAAATTGCATCTATTGGCCTAAGAATCTCTAAAGGCAAATCCTACCATGGTATAAGTCTAAATTTTGACATGGACTTATCGCCGTTTAAGCAAATTAACCCTTGTGGTTATAAAGGATTAGAAGTTATCCAGATAAAGGATTTAAATAAGGATATTTCTAAATTACAATTAGAAAAATTAGTAATAGATTTATTAAGAAAAATATTTTAATTATGGAAATAATAACCACGACCAAAATAACCAATAGGGATGGCATTAAAGCTATTAGGAATGGCCAAAAGTTTAATAAATATTCAGATATTCCAACTCCTAAGAAACCAAGCTGGCTTAAAGTTAAAGCAGAATTTAATCCAAATTTTCATAAGGTAAAAGAACAAGTTCAAAGCAAGCAACTTTACACAGTATGTGAGGAAGCGCATTGCCCTAATATCAGTGAATGTTGGTCTGCTGGAACAGCTACCTTTATGTTAATGGGCTCTGTTTGCACAAGAGCATGCAAGTTTTGTTCTGTTGATACTGGCAATCCCAACGGCTGGCTTGATAAAGATGAGCCAATGAATACAGCCAAGGCTGTTGAAATAATGAAATTAAAATATGTTGTGCTTACATCAGTTAACAGAGATGACCTTCCTGATGGTGGAGCTCAACATTTTGCAGAAACAGTGAAGCTAATAAAAGAATTAAACCCAAGCACCGCTGTTGAAGCACTAACTCCAGACTTTAAGGGTTTGTCATCATCAATAGATACTCTTGTAAATTGTGGGCTAGAGGTTTTTGCTCAAAATGTTGAAACAGTTGAAAGACTTACTCATCAAGTAAGAGATATTCGAGCAGGTTATCAGCAAACCCTGGATGTTCTTGCAGAATCAAAGCGTATTAATCCAAAAGTACTTACTAAAACCAGTATTATTTTAGGACTTGGTGAAACAGACCTTGAGATTGAGCAAACAATGGATGATCTGATAGCAAACAAAGTTGATATTCTAACTATTGGCCAGTACCTAAGACCAACTGTTAATCACCATCCAATTGAAAGATGGGTAACGCCTGAAGAATTTGAAAAATATAGAGAAATAGGATTAAGGAAGGGTTTTTTAGAAGTCATGTCGGGTCCAATGGTTCGCTCTAGCTATAGAGCAGAAAGGGCACTTGAAAAAAATAATGC
>ERZ802819.1076-NODE-1076-length-17299-cov-10.8596_pt1 | contig 17299 bp, 15 predicted proteins | sample MGYA00345647_ERZ802819 | MGnify/ENA primary metagenome ERZ802819 (study PRJEB30503, sample SAMEA104212355) | marine metagenome | biome: Westerlies Biome; feature: [SRF] surface water layer (ENVO:00010504) within the epipelagic zone...; material: water... | reverse complement strand
CCGGCCAAGCGACTGTCGATTAAAACCTTCGTGCAGCCACGTCGAGATCACAACATCAAGGAGGCCATCAGCCGAGAACTGATGCGCGGTGGCCAAGTGTTTTACTTGCACAACGAAGTGCGCACCATCGAGCAGGCTGCCAGCGCAGTGGAAGAACTGGTGCCAGAAGCGCGTGTGGGCGTCGCCCATGGCCAGATGCGCAAAAACGAAATGGAACAGGTGATGGGCGAGTTCTATCACCGTCGACTCAACGTACTTGTGTGCACGACCATCATCGAGACCGGTATCGATATACCGAATGCCAACACCATTGTTATTGAACGTGCTGATAAATTTGGCTTGGCACAGCTGCATCAACTGCGCGGCCGCGTCGGGCGCAGCCATCGTCAGGCCTATGCCTATCTACTCACACCAGACCAAAAAAGCATGACCGCAGATGCGGTTAAGCGCTTAGAGGCGATCGAGGCCGCTGGTGAGCTTGGCGTCGGCTTTACCCTAGCCACCCAAGATATGGAGATTCGCGGCACCGGTGAGCTATTAGGTGACGATCAATCCGGCCAAATCGAGTCCATCGGTTTTTCGCTGTATCTGGAGATGCTAAATCGCGCCGTGGAGGCCCTGCGAGCCGGCAAAATACCGGATCGTGATACGCCGCTGGAGCCGGTAAACCAGGAAGTGAACTTGCACGTCCCTGCACTGATCCCCGAGGACTATCTGCCCGACGTGCAAAGCCGATTGATTTTGTACAAGCGCATCGCGGGTGCCAGCACAGAGGTCGAACTTGATGACCTGCGGGCGGAAATCATTGATCGATTCGGTTTGTTGCCAGATTCGGTAAAGAATCTGTTTGCCATTACGCAGCTCAAACTTGCTGCCCAGCATCTAGGCATACTCAAGATCGATCTAGGCGAGACCAAGGGCAAGCTTGAGTTCAGCAAAACGACTCGCGTTGAACCTATGGCTGTCGTCCAGTTGGTGCAGCAGCGCAGCAGCACCTACCGCCTAGACGGTGCGTCTACCCTGCGCATTGAGGAATCCTTACCCACATTTGAGGACCGGGTCGCATTCGTGCAGGCTCTATTTAAGCTATTGTCTGGTGATAGCAAGGCGGCCTGATAATTGACTCATTCGGCTCGTCATAGCGCGAACGACGGCAAACCTCAGCGGAAGCGAATGTCTGAACTCCACGAAAATAATCCACGCATGGCTAAGTGTGACCTTCCGCATTCGCCATCTCGATTTGCCGCCGTCGCCATGCTTAGCTGGCTACTTGCGGTCACCCCATCGATAAAGGCGGTGGCCGAAAACACGCCCGTGGTAGATCTGTCCGTCTCGAGGAATGCCGCCGAGGCCACTCTGCGGGCCAACTACGCCGCAACGCAGTTGGCGACCATTGAAACCCTAGATGAGTTATTGCCAGACAACCTGTTTGTCGTCGAAGCCATTGTCTTCAAAAGATTGGACACGCAAGCCGCCCTCATCACCTCGGTAGAGGGTGCGGCGCAAAGTAGCGCGTCACCTAAACAGACCTTCCTTGATTCTCGAGAGCCTTTGCTGCAAGCCGTCGACGCCAGTTTATCGAGAGATCTTTTCCACCTAAGCCCCGAGACGCCAAGGATGGCAAACCGCCCTGAAATGCGCGCCGAGCTAGCGATAGACCCAGCAAGCGCGCCCGAGTGCGTGGCAGATCCTACTGCGATCTATGACCAGCCACTGAGCATTCAGGGATTACTGCAAAAGCTCACCATTCGCCTGCAACCTGAGGATTTTGGAGACTCAGCCGAAGATCAGGCATCGTTTCCCCGCGTCGAGACGATACCGGCACCCGATACACTGCCTGAACTCTCACTCGAACTTCCGCCAAACAACAGTACGACGATTACACCCACACACTATCTAGAATTGATTGAGGGGCTAACCCGCTTCGATGCACTGCGCGAACACCAGGAGTTCCGACAAATTAGGTCACAAGACTTGCGGCTCAGCGACAGTGTTAGGAGACTCAGACGCAATGGCAACTATGAGATCTTGGGGCATTTGGCCTGGCAACAGCGCGTGCCGGAACGCGGTCAACCACAGCCGATTTACGTCAACCTCAATAATGGACAGCTGCAAGGCGAACTCGACGTCACTCTCGGACGCTACCTACATACGTCGACCAGACTTTGGTTCACACCGGATGCCATTGCGGTAGACCGAGGCCAATATGCCCAAATGACGCAAAGTCGGCGCATGCGCAGCGCGACACTGCACTATTTCGACCACCCACTGTTCGGCATGATTGTGCGTATAGACAAAGTCGAGTACCCGAGCACCTTAACGGATACATTTTTGGCCTTTAAGACCGCCTTGGAAAACGAGGGCTAGCGCCTCCGCGCCTTAGTCGTGAGCATAGAGGCTAGGTAGATTTCGACAATAACCCAACACATCAAGGCCACAGCCAAATACGTTGCGCTCGTCGCAGATAATCGCGGTCAGGCTTTCGTCGAATCCAGTAGGTGGCGCTGCGGCTGAGGTTTTTGTCAAACGGCAAAGCCAAGTCGCGGCTACTCCTTGCTGGGTTAGAGCTGCTGCCATACGTTGATAATCGCTGGCACTGCTGCGGCCACCTTCTAGCACGACGACTGTACGCCGCCGTAGTGAAGGCCAAGTGCCGACGGTGCGCAGCCCAGAATCCGAGCATTCCGCATATAGCAGCTGTTGGGCAAACACCGTGCGCTGCATGAGTGCACCGAGCAGAAAGCTAGCGTCGGGCAGCAGCGCGATCACCAACGGATTTTTGTCCTGCAGCTGCGCAGTCAGCGTTACCGCAAAACGATCCAAGGCGATCTGCACTTGCCGGGCATCGACTACCTCGCGAGCGCCGTGTATGCGTGCGCATACCTCATCAGGCAGTGCGGATAGCTCAGCAACTCGGCGCAACAGCTCGGTCATCCTACCGGCTATTCCTGACCGGCCATTTGCCGAGCTTTACGCTGATCCAACGCCATTTCCTGCAAAGCTTCAGGGGTTTGAAGCTGTAGGGTTTGGGTGGGATAGGCGAACTCCGCGCGGTGTGCTGCGACGATGTCAGCAATGCGCAGCAATACATCCTGCTTTACCCGGTGAAAGGTCGCCCAATCCGTCGTCTTGGTGAAGGTGTAAACAAAAAAGTCCAGAGAACTTGCACCAAAGGTGACAAAGTTCACCATCAACGTTCTGTCCTGGGCGATGTCTTCGTGAGCGGTAAGCATCTCATGTACGTCTGCAACGATGTTCTGCATCTGCGCCAAGTCGTCGTAGCGAATGCCGAAGGTTTCAAAGATTCGGCGGTTGTGCATACGTGAGGGATTTTCGACGGACACCTCGGTAAAAACCGAGTTCGGGACGTACAGCGGACGTTGATCAAAGGTCCGGATTTGCGTCACCCGCCAGCCAATAAACTCTACCGTGCCCTCGATGCTGCGATCTGGCGAACGTATCCAATCGCCCACAGAAAAAGGGCGATCGAGGAAGATCATCAGGGCACCAAAAAAATTCGCCAGCAAGCTGCGCGCAGCGAAACCAATAGCAATGCCGCCCACGCCGCCCAAGGCAAGAACACCAGAGATTGAAAAACCAAATGCCTGCAAGGCCATCAAAACACCAGAGATGATGATTGCCGCACGGAGCAGTTTCGCAATGGCCGCAGCGGTCGTGGCATCCACTCTATCGCCGTGCCTACCTTCGACGAAGCCGCGCTCAACATTTTCTGTAAAACCGACAGCGAACCAAATAAGCAGCCATACCACCGCCACATCGCGGGCTTGATTGGTCAGCGTAAATATCTCTGCCTGGGCATCAAAGCCCATGGAATCAATCGCAAAGGAAATGCCGATAATCCAGATACCCAAATTCACAGGCTTACGCATTGCGGCTATGAGCGCGTCATCCCAAACATTTGCTGTTTGATCAGCGCGCACTTGCGCCTTCGCCAACACTCGACTGGCGACATAACGAAAAATCCCGGTGAGCAGCAAGATGCCAAAGGCTGCAGCGAGCCAGGCGTAGCTACCGGTCATTACATTGATTTGATCCATGGTGCCTTCAAAGCTTATCAGTGCCTTGCTCACGGGCTGTGAGCTTGTCTTCGCAATAGCCGAGCATACTAGCAAAGGTCTGTAGCTCTACCGGCAGAAATAACACGATGCGTCGCAGCCACACCGCGCTCACAAAGTGCTGTACAAAAATTCAGTATGCTGTCTATACTGACAGCACTGTATAAAAAATCAGGACTGTCATGGCTCCAGTAAACGCTTTGAAACAGACGCTCACGGCTCGTCAGGCTCAAATTCTTGAATTGATTCGCCGTCACATAAACGACACTGGTTACCCGCCAACCCGGGCAGATATCGCATCGGAGCTTGGCTTCAAATCGCCGAACGCCGCAGAGGAGCATCTCAAAGCTCTGGCGCGCAAAGGCGCCATCGAAATGATTCCCGGCGCCTCGCGGGGTATTCGCATTCCAGACATGATCGATGACGGCCTACCCATCGTTGGTCGTGTCGCAGCGGGTAATCCGATTCTCGCGGAAGAAAACATTGAAGATCGTATCGATCTACCAGCGGGCTTTTTTCAGCCCCACGCAGACTACCTACTGCGTGTCAGAGGCGACAGTATGATTGACGCTGGCATTCTCGATGGCGACCTACTCGCCGTGCACAAAACCCAGCAGGCCACCAACGGTCAAATCGTCGTAGCGCGGATCGAAGAAGAGGTAACGGTCAAACGCTTTCAGCGCACACGCAAGCGCAATCAAGTATTGCTCCTGCCCGAAAACGAGGCCTACAAGCCCATAGAGGTAGATTTATCAGAGCAGAATTTCGCCATTGAAGGCTTGTCGGTAGGCGTGATTCGACAGCAAATCTGAATAGACTGCCGCGCGCTTGCCCGCTACACGGGCAAGCGCCATGGCAATCTAGGCTTTAAGACTTCTCAACTAACCCCGGCACCTGAAAGCTAGGGCTCTCAAAGCAGGGCTTGAAAAGCAGGGCTTATGCGCTCTTCTTGGCCTTTGCCCTTTTCTTCTGAATGCCCGGTCTCTTTGGTTCACCCTCTTCTACCCAGTTAGGCTCTTGGTAAAAGGCTTTCCAACCCGAGGCCTTACCTTCAATCTCCGACTGAACGTATTGCTCCTTGGTTTTACGGCTGTAGCGAATCACAGCGGGGTTACCATCAGGGTCTTGCTCAGGGGCACCCAACAAGTATCGAAACTTTGGATCAAGTTCATTGGCGTGGGGTTTAATTTCCGCCACCAAGGGTGCCCTCGTTTCACGATGCTTGGGAAACTGGCTGGCTGCCAAGAAAATACCCGACGCTCCGTCTCGCAGCAGGTAATGGTCGTCGACTTTTTCGCATTGCAGCTCGGGCATGGGAATCGGATCGGCCTTCGGTGGCGCGGGCTCACCGTTGCGCAGCAGTTTGCGGGTATTAGGACACTCAACGCAGCCAAAATATTTTCCAAACCGACCCGACTTCAGCTGCATCTCATTGCCACATTTGTCGCATTCCAGCAGGGGACCGTCGTAGCCCTTGATCTTGAACGTTCCGGTCTCGATCTCGATAGCGTCGCAATCGGGATTGTTTCCGCATATGTGCAGCTTTCGAGTTTCGTCAACCAGATAGCTCAACATGGCGCTTTGGCATTTGCTGCACTTGCGCATTTTTCGCAGCAGCTTGGATTCGCCCTCGTCATCCTGCTCAACGTCCACGGCCTCTTCGCCGGGAATTAGGTTCACTGTCTTCGTGCAGCGCTCCTTGGGCTTCAGGCCATAGCCAGAACAGCCCAAGAAGACACCAGTAGAGCCATTGCGAATTTGCATGTGGCGACCGCAATCTTCGTTTGGACACGTAATGTCGGTATCCGTTGGCGCGTTATCGCGCATACCACTTTCCACATCCTTGGCGGTGATCAGCTTGCCGCTAAAGTCGCCGTAGAACGTATCCAACACCTGATCCCACTGAGATTGGCCATGGGCTACTTTGTCTAGCTCCTCCTCCATGTTCGCGGTGAAGCCGTAATCCATCAGATTGTCGAAATTCTCCATCAGACGGTCAGTCACCAACTCACCGATTTTCTCGGCATAAAAACGCCGAGTATCCAAGCGCACATAGCCGCGATCTTGAATGGTTGAGATGATGCTGGCATAGGTCGATGGTCGTCCAATACCCAATTTTTCCAGTTCTTTTACCAAGCTCGCTTCACCGAAGCGCGGCGTAGGTTTGGTGAAGTGCTGAATTGCCTCGCAGTCTGCCAACATCAGCGGATCGCCCGCCTGAAAATCTGGCAGCGTCGCGTCTTCGTCCTTTTTCGACATGGGCGGTAACACCCGGGTGAAACCGTCGAACTGCAAAATTCTGCCGCGCACCGATAGCTCAAACTCCCCTGCCCGAGCCTTGATGCTCGTGCTCAAGTAGCGCGCGTCGGTCATTTGACAGGCCAAAAACTGATTGCGAATGAGCTCGTACAGCCGCACTGCATCTCCGTCTACGCCGGTAAGGTGATCTGGCTTGGTACTTACGTTGGAAGGACGAATCGCTTCATGAGCCTCTTGAGCGTCCTCCTTACTGCTATAGCGTTTTGGCGTTTCGGGTAGATAGTCTGCCCCATACTCATTGCCGATCAGCGCGCGTGCCGCTTCAACCGCCTCAGTGCTTAGATTGGTCGAATCCGTTCGCATATAGGTGATGTAGCCGGCTTCATAAAGTCGCTGGGCCATGGTCATCGTTTTCTTGACGGAAAACCCCATTCTTGTGCTCGCCGACTGCTGCAGCGTCGACGTGATGAACGGCGCGTTTGGTCGGCTGCGGGTGGGCTTGTCTTCACGCTTGGCGATCTCAAAGGACTGGCTCTTCAATAGCCCAAGCAGCTCCATGGCGGAGGCTTCATTGGTTGGTCGAAAGTTTTCGCCCTGATACTTACTCACCTGAAAACGCACAGGGGCGGTGTCATTTTGACGCCCAAGATCCGCGAAGGCATCCCAGTATTCCTCTGGCACAAAGGCGCGTATTTCTCGTTCACGCTCGACGATCAATCTCACTGCAACGCTTTGTACGCGGCCCGCAGACAAACCACGCGCTACCTTGGCCCACAGTAAGGGGGATAGCTCGAACCCTACAACACGATCCAAAAACCGGCGCGCCTGCTGTGCATGCACGCGGTCCATGTCAATTTCACCGGGGTCCACAAAGGCCTCTTGAATGGCTTTGCGGGTAATTTCATTGAATACCACTCGACGATAGCGGCTTTCGTCGCCGCCTATGGCCTCGCGCAGATGCCACGCAATCGCCTCACCTTCTCGGTCTAAGTCCGTAGCCAAGAAAATCGCCGGCGCATCTTTTGCCAAACGCTTCAGCTCATCGACCACTTTTTCTTTGCCGGGCAATATCTCGTACTGTGCTGACCAATTCTTATCGGGATTAACGCCCATGCGTCGAACCAGCTGTTCGCGAGCGCGCTTCTTTTTGTAAGCCTCACGTTTGGCCGGCGACAGCGCCTTGGTTTTTTGCGCTTCCTTGGCGCGAGCCTTGGGGTCTACAGCCTTGCCACCAGTGGGCAAATCTCGGATGTGACCAACACTTGATTTGACGACGTAGTCCTTACCCAAGTAACGATTGATCGTCTTCGCCTTTGCTGGTGACTCTACGATAACCAAGGAACGTGCCATGCAATAAACGCCTCTTTGACGGGTGGGAGACCGATGCTTACGGTCAATTTATGCTCGCTTCGGGGGGAATCTGAGGGCAAAAAGACGCACAACAACCCCGAAGACCGGCGGTTTATAGGACGCGCAGAACATGCCTGTCAAGAAAACTCATGCGGCGGATGTTCCGCATGACATGATCCCGCCACAAATAATGCCCAGCACTATAGGGTCAGCCCAGCTTCTATTCCGAGCCGACTCCCCAGTGTTTTTTCGACGCATTGACGAGGGCCCGCATGGTTGCATCCAGGCGCTGCAGACGCGGGAAGTCGGCAGGGGTTTGAGCCGCCTTAGACTTTCGTTTTGGCCAAAATAACGCCAACGGAGGGCTTTTGTGATCTTGGGTCGTAGGACTCTTTTCCATCCAAAACGCCGCCACAAAACGCTTATCAAAATGCACACCGAGCACATCATCGGGCAATTGTTGCAGCACAACCGTGGTCTCAGCGATCGCCGCGGGTAGGTGGCGCCACTGTACGAGGCCTTTTTGTTGGGCAGGCTCATGTAGCAAGACCCCCCAGTTATCCGACAGGCGCTCAATGGGCAAGGTCAGACGAGCAGGAATTCGCATCAGCGTTAACGGCGCTAGCTGATTGAGCGTGACGCCAAGGGGTAGTTGATAGCGTGCACAAGACACAGCCGGATGTCGCACACCTCCCCCTGCGGTCACTCGTTCTTGATCATCCGGATCAAGCTTCAACACTTTATCTAGCTGAACCGTGTAGCCCATTTTTTTGGCCTGAGCCCGCAGTGCGGCCACATGGCGATCACGATCAGTCGGCATGAGGTAAAGCATGGGGCCAATCGCGACGCCCAACGCTAGGAAAATGACAAACCATTCCATGGTCAATGCTCCGAATTAAAGAAACAGTCTATCCACCGCCAAATTCTCGGTTGTTTTTCGCGTTAGTGAAAGAACTCTCCAGACTGATTTCGCCCTATTGTTGCCACGTCAAACAGAGGGTATCTTCCGCTCAAACACCCCCAGTGGAGGTTTGTATGTCACCTTATTCGACCGTTGTGTTGGCTGCTGACTTGACCGAAGAATCGACCCTGCTAGCCGAGCGAATGAAACAGATCGTCGGCGACTCGCCCTGTGCTGTGCACATAGTGCATGTTATCGAACCGCTGAGCTCTGCCTACGGAGGCGACGTGCCCATGGATCTATCACCGGTTCAAGATCAAATTCAGGAACAAGCCAAAATCCATCTTGCCGAGTTTGGTCTCCAGCTGGGGGTGCCACAGGCGCATCAGCATCTTATTTTCGGACGCCCGCAAAGCGAGATTCAGCGGGTTGCCGAAGAATGCGAGGCCGACCTTATTGTCGTCGGCAGCCATACACGCAGTGGTCTTGCGCGACTACTGGGCTCCACAGCTAACGGCGTCATGGACAGCGCACCCTGCGATGTCCTCGCCGTACATGTTGGTGAAGGCTAAAACACCATTAAATCTCAGTCGCCCTTCGCACTCGCGTGCTTGATTTGTTGCTTAGCCTTGCTCACGGGCGGCCATGGGCGCATTGCATGGGCAGCTACATTTGACGCATCAATAAATACGGAGCGCGCATCAGCTCGATCGACCTACAAACAAGCGGTCTTATACGCACGTAAGGGCCAACTCTCTCGCAGCAAGGCACTGCAGCAAACCCTAGCCGATTATCCCCTTGCACCGTATGTGGCTTACCACATGTTGAGCAATAGTTTAGGACAAACTAGCCCTGCTGAAATCGACGCGTTTCGCGAGCGTTATCCAGACCTGCCAGCAACTCCTCTGCTGTATCAACGCTGGCTGAAGGTTCAAGGCCAACGGCGACAGTGGCAAAGATTGCACGCGCGCCGATATGACACCGCCAATGCAGAACTCCAGTGTTACTTTGTTCGCGCTCAATATGGTGTGGGGGAAAAGTCAGCGGCTTTGAATGCAACGACCGCGCTTTGGTCGCGTCCTAAATCTCAACCGAAGGCCTGTGACCCGATATTTGCAGTGTGGCGAGGCACCGAACGATTCAGCCAAGCAATTGTTTGGCAGCGTTTCAAGGGCGCCATGGAGGCAGGCGAACGCGTTCTAGCGCGCTATCTACAGCGGTATTTGACCGGTGCGCGTCGCACCACTGCCAACGCATTCTACGAGCTGCGTCGTCAGCCCCAACGGGTCAGTTGGCGGGGCGCCTTTGCCAAGGACACAGCGGAGAATCGCGCGGCCATTAGCTACGGTATTCGACGTTTAGCGCGACGAGACGCCCAAAAAGCCGCCTTGGCATGGCGCACATTTCGCGCCTCTCATGCCTTCGATGCAGCGGAGCGCCAATTGCTCGATGACCATGTCGCGGTTGGTCTCGCTGGCGACAATCAATTTCCAAGCGTCGACCAGCGCGTGCTGTATACGTCAGCCTTTGTGGTCAACGGCATTCTCGACGCCGCGATAGCGCAGCAACGATGGGCAGAACTGGCCTACTGGGCAACGCAGTTGAGCAACATCGAAGCCGGCAAAACACGCACCCAGTACTGGCTAGCTAGAGCCCAGCAACAACAAGGAGAGCCTCACTCTTTTGCCGACCTTGCGAACCGCCGCGACTATTACGGATTCTTAGCAGCGGCTCAAATTCGCGCCGATGCTGAACTGCAGGCCGCGCCACCAAGGCAGCTCACTCGCAAGGAAGAAGCCCGGTTGCTGGCGATACCGGGTATCGCCCGAGCCGTTGAGCTGTTTGCCGTAGGCGATGATCTAAACGCAAGGCGCGAGTGGTACCGAATGATTGAGCAGCAAGATCAAAACACACAGCAAGCAATGGCCTACCTTGCGCAGCGCATGGGCAAACTGTTTTTGGCCATTCAAACCGCAAACCGAGCTGATGCAAGAAACGATTTAACGCTGCGCTTTCCAAGCGCCTACGCAGTGGCATACCAAGAGGCATCCCTAAGACACAGCATCGATCCCTACCTGCTGCAGGCCATTACCCGTCAAGAGTCGGCTTTTCAGGTGAAGGCAAAATCCAGTGCTGGCGCTCTGGGTCTTATGCAGGTTATGCCGTCGACGGCAAAGTTAGCCATTCGTCGCGGCGGACTTACCACCGTCATGGGTTCTGGCAGCGGCAAGGTTGTTGAGCAAGATCTGGTGATACCAGAGCGCAATATCGAAATCGGCAGCTATCATCTTGCTTGGTTGCTGCGCCGCTACTCCGGTCTTCGCCCCTTAGCGATTGCCGCCTATAACGCTGGCGAAAGCCGTGTGGATCGATGGCTACGACGAGCACGGAGCATTCCCATGGACGTGTGGATAGAAACAATTCCGTTCAAGGAGACCCGCAACTACGTACAAAATGTGCTGGCGTTTGAAGTGGTGTATCGAGAGCTGGAACAACGCGGAGCCCCGGTACTGCGTGGTCAGGAGTGGGTCACACCCAAGGCCTAGCTCGCCAATCTTCGATCACCGTTTAACCTTTGTATATCAACTCAGCATCTGCACAAGCGTTACAACGGCCATGCCCACGGTAACCGTTAGGCCAAGCGAGAAAAACATAAACCGATCGATCCGTTGGTTGATGGCCTGAAAGTGGCTATCAAACCCCGTGTAGCGTATTTCGTTGCGATCAAAACGCTTATCCACTTGGTCAAGGCGTAAGTCGACTTGATCAAGGCGTTTATCAACCTGATCAAGGCGTTTATCGACCTGCGAAAACCCATGCTGCACAACGCCGGACAGCCGCTGCAGCGTGTCGTCCAACCGCCCAAGGCGCTCCTCTTGGCGCAATTCAAAGGGTGAAGGATCACGACTTTGGTTCGCTTCTTCGAACCAAGTAGTGAAGTGTTGATTAATACCCTGAAGGTCTTCTGCTGTTAATGACATATCGATACTCGCTTAATGATCCTTGTTAGTGATCATTTCTTGATGATCCTTTCATCGCGATCTTTCCTGCGACCTCTTTACGCTGCATGGGAAGCTAAGGTGAGCATAGCGCTAAACGCCCACAAAACCCGTGAGATATATCGCAAATTTGGCAGCGTCTGGCCACCGATATTCACTGCGCTAATGCAGACGCCAAGAAATCTGCCAACACCTTGGCATCAAATGGCGCGGCAAGCTCAGCCTCACCAAGGCGCAGTACTGGAATACGCGCGCCATAGTGCTCCATCAGGGTATCGTCCGTCGCAACGTCTAACACCTCCAACTGCATGCCAGCGACGGCTGGTGTGGCAAAGAGAAGGTCCAAGGCTTGATCGCAGAGCGTGCAAGCCGTTGTGCTGTACAGTATCAGTCGATGCATAAGTGACGTGTGGTGGTCAATGGTCGCCGGCAGGTGCCAGCCAAGCTAAGATCTTGCCATGCAATTTACCAAGCGCCTAGCAACCCACCCGGCACGCCAGGATTTTCCCCTGCCAGTACACGCCACAGTGACTTGGCAGCCTATCGAATCAGCCAATCAGAAACAGGGCTCACTTTGGCGCACGAGCGTTGCTCTAGCCGCAGTGCCTGAATCGCACATCATCGTGCCAAGCTTTGCGTGTCTAGAGGACGATTATCAATACCAGTGGGTACTGAGCAGTGCGGTCACCGCTGACTCCATGGAGAACACCAGCACGCTGGCGGCGATTACGCCTGCCGACAGCGCCGCGCACCGGATTTTTATGCACGCCTGCGATAACGGAAGCGGCATCAGCGCAAAGATTGATTGCTGGCATACACAAAGCGATCTGCTCGCAGTCACGGCCCAGCTCACACTGTGGTTGCCGCACTCGCTGAAGCCGCCGGAACAAGACCTGGTGGTTATTAGCCTGCGCCCTATCGAGCAGACGATCACGGCGCTACCGAACAGATTGGATCGCACTCGGCTCGCTGTGCCCTGTCCGATCAGCCAAATGCAGGCCGAACCCAGCATTGCCAAGCGCATATGCTCGCCAACGGCTACTGCCATGGCTGTGGCTGGTGAACAGGCATTGAAATACTGGCCCGCTGCGGTACAGGCCTGTCTCGACCCGCATACCAAGGCCTATGGCAAATGGCCGCTGGCCATCTATTGGGCATCTCAAAACATGCGGCTGGGTTCGGTAGAAGCCCTCGCAGATTGGCCAACCGCGCTTTCCGTACTTAAGTCAGGCTCACCCATTGTTTGTAGTATTCGATTCGGCAAAGACGCTCTGCCCGGCGCCCCACTACGGCAAACGGGCGGACACTTAGTGGTGTTATACGGTGTTGAATTCGATGGCGAGAGCGGTTTCGCCCTGGTCATGGACCCCGCTGCGGCATCCCATGCCGAGGTAGCTCGTCGTTATCCGCTGGAGGCCTTTAGTCAGGCATGGCTGGGCCAACGCGGCGGCGCCTATCTTTTTTCACCAACACAGACACAAACAGCAAGGATCGGAGACGTGCCCTAGTGGATATTGGTACTCAAGTTTATCTACGCAAGGTGGTTGCTCAAGACCAGGGCGAGTTTTTGCAGCTGATGCGTGCCAGTATGGATATTCATCGTCCCTGGATTACCCCGCCAACCACGCCGCAAATGTTTCGCAACTACATGCAGCGCATCCGCCGCAGCGATAGCGAAGGCTATGCGATCTGCCGCACGTTAGACGATTGCATCGTTGGGGTGATTAACCTCAATCACATTGTGCGAGGCACCTTCCAAAATGCATCCCTGGGTTACTATGTTGGCCTGCCTTACCAAGGCAACGGCTACATGCAGCAAGGCCTTGAGCAGCTCATGCGGCTGGCTTTTACCACCCTCGGTCTGCACCGGCTTGAGGCCAATATCCAACCCGACAATGAGCGCTCAAAAAAGCTTGTTGCGGCCTGCGGTTTTCGGTGCGAAGGGCTCAGTGAGGGTTTTCTGTTCATCGACGGCCAGTGGCGAGACCACGAACGCTGGTCTGCTTGTGCCGACCGCGATACTTTACGCCCATGAGCCAACAGCACGATTCCAACACCGCGTTAACCATTGCGATCCTCGCCGGTGGAAGCTCCGCAGAAGCGCAGGTTTCTCGCAACTCAGCGGCGCAAATTGAGCAGGCACTGGCTGAATCAGGACATACCACACACGTTATTGAACTGGACACTACCTGCGCTCAAGCGCTGCTTGCCGTGCAGCCCGACGTGGTGTTTCCGGCGCTGCATGGGCCACCGGGTGAAGACGGCACCGTACAGGGCATGCTGGAAATGCTGCGCCTTCCCTATGTTGGCAGCGATGTCAGGGGCAGCGCGCTGGCCATGGATAAAGCCATCGCCAAAAGCGTATTTGTCCGGCAGGGACTGCCCGTCAGCGGGGACTATCTTGTCCACCCCGGTGATGATTTATCCGTCGCCGCAGAGGCGATACAGGCCCAGCTGGGGGCACGCGTCGCGCTAAAGCCCCTCAATCAGGGCTCTGCTATTGGCGTACAACTGCTGCGCAATGGCGGCGATATTGCAGCGGCGCTTGAGACCGCTATCAAATTTGGCAGCTGCTTGGTGGAGCCTTACATCGAAGGCCGTGAGATGACCGTGGGAGTACTGCAGCTCGGCAGCGAGTGTCTTACCCACCCGGTGATCGAAATCCGCACACCAAAAGATGAATGGTACGACTATGAACACCGCTACACGGCAGGTCAGAGCGAGCATGTGATCCCAGCCCCAATTGCAGCGGCGCTCAGTGATCGGCTGCAGGCAATTGCCGTGACCGCCCATCAAGCTTTAGGCTTGCGTGACTTATCACGGGCAGATTTTATCGTCACCGACGAAGATGAAATTTATCTACTGGAAGTAAACGCATTGCCGGGCATGACGCCCGTAAGCTTGTACCCCGAAGGAGCCGCTGCCATTGGCTACTCGTTCCAGCAATTGGTGAATACCTTAGTGGCCGAAGCCCATCTACGAGGCCTGAATTGAAGGCAAAAAAAAGCCGCCCCGAAGGGCGGCGAATGCACGGTTCAGCAACAGCTAATGCGCTTACCGCGATCTCACATAAGACTACCTTGTTAAATAAGCCCCAGTTACGGTGCCCCCCTTCTTATAGGTCATAGCCTCGTTCATCGTGAGAAACCAAATCCAAACCTTGCATCTCATCCTCTTCATCAACGCGATTTCCAACCACCGCGTCTGTCACTTTAAGAATGACATAAGTTACCACTGCTGTGTAACAAATTGCTGACAATATGCCTATGGCTTGTATCGAAACCTGCGCTCCAATGGCGATATCTTCCTGACCGCTGAATACGCCCAAAGCGTTACTGGCGAAAACACCGGTTAGCAGTGTGCCCAATATGCCACCCACGCCGTGTACAGGAAAAACGTCTAGGGAATCGTCAATTTTCAGTGTGCGCTTGATGTAGCCAGTAGCGTAATAGCAAACCACCCCCGCAGACAGACCAATAATCAATCCGCCGCCGGGGCCAACAAAGCCAGACGCCGGTGTGATGGTGCCAAGGCCAGCAACCATGCCGGTGACGGCGCCAAGCGCCGATGCCTTACCGTGGTTGATACGCTCCAGTAGCATCCACATGAAGGCGCCACCGGCGGCCGAAATATGGGTGACTAACATAGCCATGCCTGCGTCACCATTGGCAGCCAGGGCGCTACCGCCGTTGAAACCGAACCAACCTACCCAGAGCATGCCCGCACCCATAATGGACAGGGTCATGTTGTGCGGTGGCATTGCTTGGTTTGGAAAACCGCGACGATTGCCGAGCACCATGGCCGCGACCAAGGCAGCCACACCGGCCGTGATATGCACCACAATGCCACCAGCAAAATCCATTACACCCAGCTCGCTAAGCCAACCACCGCCCCACACCCAATGGCAAATTGGGGCATAGACAAGAACCAGCCAAGCCGTGCAGAACAAAATCACAGCAGAAAAGCGCATCCGCTCAGCAAAGCCACCCACGATCAGCGCCGGGGTGATGATGGCAAAGGTCATTTGAAACAGCGCAAAGACGCTCTCGGGGATTGTGCCCAACGCGGTATCCTCACCGATTTGCGCAAGTAGCATGTTATCCAAGCCGCCAATAAACGCATTTAGCGAACCGCCGTCGCCGAAAGCCAAGGAATACCCAACGACTAGCCACAAAATCGACATGACGCAGGCAATGGTAAAACACTGCATGAGTACGCTGAGGACGTTTTTAGAACGGACAAGCCCGCCGTAAAACAGCGACAAGCCAGGTAGTGTCATAAGCAGCACAAGTGCTGTCGCGGTCATAATCCAAGCGGTGTCCGCACCGCTAATCCCTTCTGCAACAGCAGGTTGGCTGAGCAACATACCGCCCATCAGCATCAGTAACTTATTCATGCAAAATCCCCTCTCTGAAGTCGTTATTTAAGCTGACCTCGGAGAGAAACGCCACAAAATTGTGCGCTTTGGCGCACCTTACTAACGACTAGGGTTCGATGGTCGATTCGACCAGATTTCGCACTAAATTAGTGCCTTGATAGATGAAGGATGTGTAAATTTGTAACGCTTGTGCGCCAGCGTCGAGCATGGTCCGTGCGTCTTCGGCACTGGAAATTCCCCCCACGCCTACAATGGCGACCTGCTCTGGTAGCTCTCGCCGAAACTGCCGCACTACTTCCACACTGCGCTGGGCTAACGGCGCTCCGCTCAGACCACCCTGCTCTGCGGCATGTTGGTGACCCGCCACCGCATCACGAGCAAGCGTTGTATTTGTTGCGATCAAACCATCGAACTCACAGGCAATTACCTGCTCGGCAATTTGGCCAACCTCAGCCTGGTCTAGATCTGGCGCCACCTTGAGCATCAGCGGCACAGGAGTTGAACTACCGGCCAGTGCCAGTTGCTGCTCTTTGACTTTACTCAACAACGTATGCAGGGCCTGCCCATGCTGCAGTGCCCGCAATCCCGGAGTGTTAGGTGAAGAAAGGTTAATGGTGAAGTAGTCGGCATAGGTGTGCAGGCAGTCCATGCCTTTAACGTAATCGGAAACCGCCTGATCATTGGGCGTATCTTTGTTTTTGCCCAAGTTGACGCCCAGCAACGTACCGTTGAGGCGACCGCTTTCGCGGACAGCGCTTAGGCGCCTCGCCATGGTATGCATGCCATGGTTGTTAAAACCCATGCGGTTAATGAGCGCACCATGCTCAGGCAGACGAAACATTCGAGGCTTGGGGTTACCAGGCTGCGCGAGGGGGGTCACAGTACCCACTTCAACGAATCCAAAACCGCATCGTGCCAAGCCTAAAACCGCTTCCGCGTTCTTGTCCAAGCCAGCCGCGAGACCAATGCGGTTGCGCAAGCTCTTGCCAAGAAAAGTGCTCTGCTTGCCAGCGAGTGGCGTTACTTTGCCGGGTAAATGCCGCGCACTGCTGAGCGCGGACATGGCGAGGTTGTGTGCCGTCTCAGGCGGGAGCGCGACAAGTAGAGATTGAATCGGGTTCATGCAAGCGCCAAAAAAACTCATGCGCCAGTCTACCCGGAACAGTTCTGTTCCTTAAAGTCCGACGAAAGGACTTAACGAGTGAGAGGTTAAAGCTTGCACGGTTAATGCTTCAATTCTTTACTGCCAGATCACCAACTTTTGAGGCTTGTCGCAAACTGGGGCTGTGTTTGGCGTTTACCAATATGCGGCATCGGTAGACCTTTGGCATCTGCA
>ERZ802819.1074-NODE-1074-length-17344-cov-6.75661_pt1 | contig 17344 bp, 13 predicted proteins | sample MGYA00345647_ERZ802819 | MGnify/ENA primary metagenome ERZ802819 (study PRJEB30503, sample SAMEA104212355) | marine metagenome | biome: Westerlies Biome; feature: [SRF] surface water layer (ENVO:00010504) within the epipelagic zone...; material: water... | reverse complement strand
CAAATCGATGCATTGGTGACTGTGGCTGGCTGAGTCGGCTAACTTCTGGAGGAAGCGTCTCTTCGGAGGTGTCAGAGATTGCACGGACTGAAAGGAATTGAACATCGGCGTTCTGCGCGACGAGTGCAACAGCAGCAGATTCCATGTCAACAAGATCGGCGTGGGTTTCTTGGCGAAGCTTAGCCTTTTTTTCCTTTGAAGTGATAACTGAATCAACAGTAATAAGTGTCTTCGGGTTTCCTGTTTTCTCAGCAAGGAACGGAATATGACCGCCCGGGGTAAGTGTGTGAATGCATTGATGGTGCTCGTCAAGAATTCTGGTTGGAATAAGAACAGCCCCATGTTCAAGGTCTGGAGCCAGAGCGCCGGCAAATCCAGCAGAAATCAAAGTATGGGGTTGGTGGCCGTCAATCATGAGCTGTGCGGCATCTCGAGCCGCCTGCCGACCTACTCCAGAAATTGTCCAGACGACTGGGTGATCGGATACATAGCCTTCGTAAATGACAGACTTTTGACCCTGGTATTTCGTGGCGTTGCCAAGGCGTCGTTCAAACGTGTGGGCTTCAATAGGTAGCGCAAAGATGATTCCCAGGGGTTGTGGCTTCGGCCGCGTGTCATTTTTCATGGAAGTCATTCGTTGTCGAGAAAATGACGGCCTTCGTGCGGGCAACGTAGTTCACACTGTATTGGCTTTATGCCCACTCGCAAGGTCGAACTAATTTGTATTGTCAGCCAATAGGGGGAAGAGTAGCGACCGTTGGGGAAAGCGTAAGCAAAACGTGATGTAGCTATTCCCATTCAATGGTTGCTGGTGGCTTTGAGGAAATATCGTATACGACTCGGTTGACTCCCCGTACCTCGTTGATAATTCTGGTCGACATGCGGCCAAGAACCTCGTAGGGAATATGACTCCAGTCCGCAGTCATGAAGTCTTCAGTTTCAACAGCACGAATTGCTAGAGCATCTTCATAGGTGCGGGCGTCACCCATCACTCCGACGCTTTGTACTGGAAGCAAAACAGCAAAAGCCTGTGCGATTTTTCTCATCAACCCGGCATCTCGTAGTTCTTGAAGGACAATCGCATCAGCTTCACGAAGTGTATCAAGTCGTGGTTTTGTTATCTCGCCAAGACAGCGAACGGCAAGGCCTGGGCCGGGAAAAGGATGACGCCAAACAATATGCTCAGGCAAGCCTAGATTGATGCCGAGCTGGCGAACTTCATCCTTAAATAGATCTCGGAGTGGCTCAATAAGTTCAAATTGAAGATCATCTGGCAGGCCACCAACGTTGTGGTGAAGTTTGATAGTCGCCGCAGGTCCGTCCGCAGCCGCACCACTCTCGATAACATCAGGGTAGAGCGTTCCCTGCGCGAGGAAGCGGGCGCCATCGATTTTTGATGCTTCGTCGGCAAAACAGTCAATAAACGTTGCTCCAATGCGACGCCGTTTTTCCTGTGGCTCGGTAACGCTTGCGAGGACGTCAAGAAATCTGTCCTCAGCTGAAACAACATGAAGATCTGTCTTGAAGTGATCGGAAAACTCTTCAATAACTGCAGAAGCCTCATTCTTTCGGAGAAGACCATTGTCAACAAGAATGCAGGAAAGTTTATCGCCGATCGCTTTGCTAATGAGCGCTGCCACAACCGCTGAATCAACGCCACCAGAAAGGCCGCAGATGACGCGGTCAGAACCAACTTGGTGTCTGATTGACTCAATTGCAAGTTCTGCAAAATCTTCCAGACGCCACGTCCCGGTGCAACCACATTCGTGCTGGAGGAAGTTGCCGAGAATCTCGCTTCCTGCTGGTGTGTGTGTAACCTCGGGATGAAATTGCAAGCCAAAGACTGGAAGGGTCTTATGGCGAACGGCAGCCAGAGGGCAGGTTGCTGTTTTTGCTAGTGGAATAAAGTCATCTGAAACAGTGGCTACCTGATCCCCATGACTCATCCAGACATCGGTACTCGCCGGGACACCCGAGAAAAGTGAACTGTCTGAAATAACATCACAGCTGGATCGACCGTATTCTCGTGCTTCGGCACGGCCCACCGTGCCACCAAGTGCTTCACAAGCAGCCTGCATGCCATAGCAAATGCCAAGAACCGGCACGCCCAGAGCGAACAGGCCGGGGTCACAGCGAGGAGCATTGTCTTCGTAAATACTTGCCGGTCCACCAGAGAGAATGATGCCTTTCGGTGAGATTTCGGCGAGTCTTTCTGCCGTGATGTCATGACGGACAATCTCACAGTACACATGTTGTTCACGAACGCGCCGAGCGATGAGCTGGGCATATTGCGCTCCAAACTCTAAAACCACCCCCCGTTCGGCATTCACAGCATCGAACGCTTTGTGATCTGTAACAGTGGCTCCCGGTAGTGGACTCGTCATTGGTACCTGGTTATTCCCTCGGGGACTTTTTTGGAAGCCCATCAGTATACCCCCACTACCCCATGAAAACACACCATTGTATGAGTTTCCCGGCGTGAACTGCTAAATTGGGGGTGAGAGTCTTGGTTATAAAGTCTTGATCGAATGCCGGTCGGCCTGTTTATTGGAGAATCTGCATGTTTGCCCTGCTTACAAATGATGACGGAATCTACGCGCCAGGGCTGGCCGCACTTGAAGATGCGGTGAACAATGAGTTCCGTACACTCGTTGTCGCACCATCTACCGAGCAGAGTGGTGTTGGTCACGGCATTACATTCCTTTCACCGCTTACAGCGAAGGAAGTCTCTCGAGGTGAAAAACGTTGCGGATGGGCGGTTGACGGCAGCCCCGCCGATGCCGTGAAACTTGGTGTTTCTGAAATCTGTCCACAACGACCAGATCTCATTATCAGTGGGATTAATGCTGGTCTGAATGTCGGTATTAACGTTCTCTATTCGGGTACGGTGGCGGCGGCTATTGAAGGCTCATTTTTTGGAATTACCAGCATTGCTGTGTCGCTGGAATGGGATGATCAGATGAATTTTGAGCGGGCAGCACAGTTTGCAAGTGGGCTTGTCAAAAAGCTCATTTCACTCCGTCCACCTGCTGGCAGTCTCTTTAATATCAATATTCCTACGGCGGCTCTCGTCGAAACACCAGAAGTACGAGTTGTTCCTATGAGTGTCACCCGTTACGGAGAAGCATTTGAGCGACGTGTCGATCCACGTGGTCGAAATTATTACTGGGCCAGTAACGATCCACCACCACCACCATCAGCCCAAGACAGTGATGTGACAGCACTTGCTGAGGGTGTGATTACGATTACTCCATTGGAGTATGATCTCACAAATCGGACACGGCTCGTTGAACTACGAGAAGTGGACTTCCTTTCCACAAGCTAGGTGGAAAAAGGATTTATGAGAATCAGACTGTCCGGGGATTGGATGCCTTTAGAGCAGTGCCCAAACCCTCGTGACGAGTGAGGGTCCTCTATCATCGTATCTACAATGTCAATTTGAGGCGCTCAGTCGTCGTCGATATCTCCTGTCAGCATATGACCACGAGTGACACTTATTCTGCCGAGGCTGTTACCGCAGTAGTCTCTTTTTTGAAAGGACCTGCTTCGTATGCCTTCATCACTTCGATGGTGATAACAGTCAGTACGAACGTGATAAAAAGCCCAATTCCAATCCAGAACCAGGCCCGCAGGGAGAGTCGCATAAAAGTCGTGCTCCACCATTCGTCGACAGAAATGTCATCGGCTTGTAACTGAGTTTGAGGCGAAACTCCGGAGCCTGAGATACCGCCTGTCATGGCAAGGAAATCATCATCCTCATTGCTTCCTGATTGATCGCCAGAAGACGTCGCTGGCGAATTGCTTCCGGAACCAGCGAAAAGAAAGTCATCCTCTTCTTCCTCTTCAGTTTCCTCATCTGTGTCAGCACTATCAAGAAAGTCATCGTCATCATCAGGATGTTCAAAATCGTCTGAGGATTCGGGATTCTTACCGCCAGGCGTGCGGCGAAGGTTTCCCGAGCTTCCGATATTTGACTTTTGGGTTTTCTTTGACGGCTGGCGTCGCAGCCCGGTAATACTCGAAGAATGAGATGTTGGGAGTGAACCACTACTGCCTTCAGGACTTTCAGTGGTGTGTCGCCGTAATCCCGCTGGCTGGGGTCGATCTTGCCGGTGCTGATTCAGCCACGCGTCGAGCTGTTCTGAGACTTCTCCAGCAGTTTGTGGGCGGGCATCAGGATGTTTTTCCATCATCCTGAAATAGAGATCAATAAGTGCCGAATCGAGATCTGCCGGCGGTTTCTCAAGTTCTTCAAGAGGGTTGGGTGCCGGCTCATTCCAATGTGCCTTGATCCGTTCAATGACGCTTCCTCGGGCGAACGGTGCTCTGCCAACAATGAGGTAGTAGAGCGTGCAACCGAGTGCATAGATATCTGAACGAGGGTCAGCCGAGTGGCTGTTTTTGGATTGCTCAGGAGCAAGATAGTCGGCCGTGCCCAGCACCTTTTCGTCGTGGGCCTTTGTGAGCCCACCCTCTTCATCATCATCTCCGTCAAGCGCAAGACCCAGGTCAAGAATTTTGACTGTACCCTTGGTATCCAACATCAAATTGGCAGGCTTAATGTCACGGTGAACAAGGCCTTCTTCGTGAGCGTATTGAAGACCACATGCTGCCTGGCGAATATATTCAACAGCATCTCGTATCGGGAGAGGCCCGGCACGCTTGACCTTTTGGTGAAGGTCTTCGCCCTCAATATAGTCAAGTACGATATACCAGAGATCGCCATTATGGTCGAAGTTTGTGGCGCCGGCAATATTATCATGACGGAGCTTAAAAGAGGCTTTTGCCTCTCTTTTGAATCGTTCCAGGTATGATTTTTCACCTACCCTTTTGACAGGCAGAACTTTAATGGCTACCGGGAGATGCATGCTTGTGTGTTCGGCGAGGTACACACTGCTCATGCCGCCTTTGCCTAATTCATTGAGTAATTTGTATCGCTCGAGAAAAAAGCCTCTGTGCTTCCCTTTAAGGAGCTGTTTCAGATGCCAATTCGTAATAAGTTCGGCGTCTATAAACGCTTGTGTAACCTCGTCGTTTAGAGGAGCATCGAGATCATCGAAGGAGGCAACCACGTCATCAATTTTTGACGCTTCCGCGAGACCACTTTTTCGCAAAAGGCTGACAAAGGTGTTGATAGTAGAGGCCGACTGACTCATTGGTGTCCGGATAAAAAAGATGAATGCTTTCAGTATGAACGATTGAAACGTATCATAGCATCCCTCGGAAATCGTCGTGTGAGATCGCGAGAATGGTGATTTTGAGGGGTGTTTCGGTGCCAAGGCTGACATGATAAATAACGTTGCATTGTTCAGTCGAAACGGCTGCCACCTGTGTGAGCGAGCAGAAGATTTGGTCGCGATCTATTTACCAAAGTGCCGCGTTTTCGATGTTGATGCGGATGAATTGCATAGGCAGCTGTATGGGATTCGTGTTCCTGTCCTCGTCGTAGGTGACGAGGTTGTCCTCGAAGGACCGTTCGGTGAGACAGATGTGATGAAACTGGCTCAGTCACTTAGAGCCCAAGACGAATGCCACGATGATTCAGATCACGAATAAGTTGGTGAGCTGAGGTGAAAAGTTCTGCATCCCATCCGGCGTCTCGAGCGGCATCAACATTTGCAACGAGATCGTCGCAGAAGAAAATACGATCGGCAGGTGTGTTTGATGCTCTTTGGGCGTGTTCATAGATTGCTCGTGCAGGTTTTGCCAGAGAGACTTCATGGCTGACTACGAGAACAGAAAAGGGGTCAGTCAGGAGTGTGAATCCGCAAGTACACAGATGGTCCCAGTGTGGCTGACAACTATTTGATAAAAGACCCAGCCGGAGCCCACAGCGTTGCATTGCTGTAACGACGGGCACCATTGGAAAGTTCAGTGCAAAGATATCACCCGCTGCTTTGCTGAACGCCTCCATTGATACAGTTGATCCAAACCGAGTGCAAAAGGCGTCATGGACGTCCTGCCAGGAAAGCTCGCCGTTCTCAAGCCGTGACTGAATGTCTTTGGTGGTGTAAAACTCTTTGATACGAGAGACGGCAATTTCTGTTTTCTCAGCAATTTGGTGAAATCCCTGATCGTAGTCGAACGATACCAAAACATTGCCAACATCGAGAAAGATGAACTGTGGTGGGGGCTTCATTGGGGAGGCTTTTATCCTTTGCTGAGAGAATCTATTCTTCGCACATCTGTTTTCCTGGAGACCATAGATGACCACGCTCAATCGTTACAGTGCAAGGATCACACAACCCCGCGCCCAAGGCGCATCGCAGGCCATGTTATTGGGGACCGGCCTGACTCCTGAAGACCTGAGCAAGCCGCAGGTAGGCATAGCGAGCATGTGGTACGAAGGGAATACCTGCAATATGCACCTTGATACACTCGCAGCTGCTGTGCGAGATGGTGTTGTTGAATGCGGTCTGGTTGGTATGCGGTTTAACACCATTGGTGTGAGTGATGGAATTTCAATGGGAACAGATGGGATGAGCTACTCATTACCATCTCGAGACATCATTGCTGACTCAATTGAAACTGTCATGCAGGCCCAATGGTATGACGGACTGGTTGCAATTCCTGGATGTGACAAAAATATGCCCGGATGCCTTATTGCTATGGGCCGACTGAACCGCCCTGCCCTAATGGTGTATGGCGGTACGATCAAACCAGGGCATCTCGATGATGGGACGTCACTCGATATCGTTTCGGCCTTTCAGTGTTATGGGGAGTATGTGGCCGGCCGTATCGATGACAGTAGGCGTTCGGATATCGTACAACGCGCATGCCCGGGTGCAGGCGCGTGTGGTGGGATGTATACGGCAAATACAATGGCAACAGCCATTGAAGCAATGGGGATGGCGCTTCCAGATACGGCATCCATTCCCGCCGAAGATAGCGCTAAACTAGATGAATGTCGCCGTGCGGGAGAAGCACTACTTCATTTGCTAGAGCGTGATATTAAGCCTCGAGATATTATGACCCGGAAAGCCTTTGAGAATGCCATGGTCGTTATTATGGCTCTCGGTGGTTCGACGAATGCCGTTCTTCATTTAATTGCAATGGCACGAAGTGTTGGTGTCTCACTTGAGCCTTCTGATTTTCAGGCTGTCTCGAGTCGGATTCCCTACCTTGCTGACCTGAAGCCAAGCGGGAAGTTCGTCCAGGAAGATCTGCACTCGATCGGTGGCACAAGTGGACTCATGAAATATCTTCTCGATAAGGGCCTGCTTGACGGAGATTGTCTGACGGTGACAGGGAAAACCCTGGCAGAGAATCTGGCAGGTAGTAAGGGGCTGGCTGAGGGCCAGAAAATAATACAAACGGTCGAAAATCCAATCAAGCCAACTGGGCACATAACTATTTTGACTGGCAACCTTGCCCCTGGTACCGCTGTAGCGAAAATCACTGGAAAAGAAGGTTCGCGTTTCTCAGGTCCGGCAAAAGTATTCGACAGTGAAGAAGATATGCTCGCTGCTTTGGAAAGCGGTGGTATCCATCGTGGGGATGTCGTCATCATTCGCTATGAAGGTCCGAAAGGTGGGCCGGGAATGCCGGAGATGTTAACGCCGACGTCGGCCCTGATGGGCGCTGGCCTGGGTGCCGATGTGGCCCTTATTACCGATGGTAGATTTTCGGGCGGATCACACGGATTTATTGTTGGGCATGTTGTCCCTGAAGCGTTTGATGGTGGGCCGATTGCACTTGTTCATGATGGTGATGTCATCACAATGGACGCTGAGAAGGCGACCATTGACGTCGATGTGAGTGAGGTCGAACTTGCGGAGCGAAAGAGCCGCTGGGAGCAGCCAACCCCCAAATGTGATCGTGGAATCTTGGCAAAGTATATTCGGTGTGTTGCGCCAGCCTCACAGGGATGTGTTACTGACGAATAGCCGCTGTCAGTTCGCAGGAGGTAGTGGCATTGCCGAATATTGAGGTACTGTTGCAACGCCAAGTCGTTTGAGGATTTTATCAAGCATCCGCCGTTCGAGCAGCCCGTCACGACCAAGCGGAATCCATCCGTCGGTTCGTGTAGGCGTCGCAACGGGTCTGGGTTGATCTCCTACACGCTGGCCGAGCACGGGAAGTGGTGTGCCATATCGGTAGAGAGAATCATCGTTACGAAATGTAGCACCACCAGCAGTGGCATGCATCGGCCTGAGTAGATGCTCTAGTTCCTTCTGTACGGACACCTCAACCCGCCACCCACCAGGGTCAGGAATAAGACGGATTGAAGCCATTCGACGAATCGATTGAAAAGTACTCTCGAGTCGCTCATGAAAGCCAACTGAATCACCACGCCAGGGCTCAAGAAGGGTAGCTCCAGTTTGAGGAAAAGTCGTTATTCGACCTTCTGTTGGAATCCCTTGAGCAAACACGACGCGTTGTTCACTCTGTATCTTGAAGAAGTCATCAGTCACATTCACGAGTTGGCACCAGACAACCTCTGCGTCAAGCGGTGGAATCACCACAGAATTCCCCGGCATGGCAATGGGGTTGCGGTACACAGGGCCAGAAGACTCAATGACGGTGCCAGGAGGAAGTGGACTGGCTGGATCGTAGGGCACCTGCGGTGGGTTGAATTGAACCGGTGGAGGCAGGACCTGCTGTGCAGATGCCGTTGAAATCCAGCCACACGGTAGCGCGACAATGAAGGTGATAGCAAAGCGGAGTTGTGCAGACATGGAGCACCTGAGGAGCAACCCGAACGTTGTTATAAAGTTGGGTAAGACTCGTCAAATGGGGCTGTTGACTCAAGGCCAATTTTCAGCAGAATACCCCCCGTTTTTTGTTTCCCGAAAAGCGGTGGCTTTTCGACCGTCTTGGAGTATGCCTGGCTGGGCCGGAGGGCTGACTGCACGCTTTGGGTGAGCGGAGTGACAACTTTTAGACGTCGGCATGGAGTTGGGAGACAAGGTCCTCGAATTGTGTCATGTGGTGACTTGTTGAGGTATGCATATGGTCACCCTGTGAGATGACCCGCAAGTTTTTCTTTTGCCGAACGCCTTGTTCAGAAAGTATGGTCTCGAATGTGTGCATGGCCGGGCCGTAGGCAATCAGTAACTTATGCTCGTCAAGCTGCACTTCAAAAGGTTCCTCGGAATGAAGAACAGCAATACTCGTACATCCGTCGTTGAGCAGTAAATCTTCAAAATTCCAGAGTTGACTTTCGAGCAGGATTCGCTCGATTCCTTCACGGCGCCATTCTTTCGGATGGCTCTTATGTTCGTGAGATGATTCAAGAACAACATCACACGCATCACCAAGTGATTCAATGAGTTGGAGGAACGTATCAAAGAGCCGTTCGCTTGATACAGCGGCAACGATCGCTGGCAGATTTTCACCCGTGATAGGGTCATTGTACGAGTCATGACGATATCCCGCTTCCGGTATTATCCCGAGTTGCCATGCAGGTCGTATTGCTTCAGTGAGCGTAAAGTGGCCGTACCGTCTTCTGGCGAGGTGTGCTTCAAAAGTTGTTCTATCAGGTCTCGCAATGGAGTTTGCGAAGTCATCTGTGGCCGTATCATTTTCGGAAACGTGTTGTTCGTATGGCATGGTGAAGAGGGACGAAGTTTGTCTTTAATGCGGTGGAAACAGAGAGGATTACGTGAGAACCACGTGCCGTGTATGATGAAAAGAGGAAGGAAACAAAGGTCACTTAAACGTAGGTCATGGTTTTCACCGGCGCCGGTTCTTGGTACATCAGTGCCCCTTGAATAGCGTTCTGATGCTTCGCCGTTGCCTTTTTTCCGGTTTTGTCCGCATAATCCGAACTTCCCGAAGTGGGTGAGTGGGCAGAATCAGGCAGAACCTGACGGAAGTGGCCAAACTGGTTCAGCGTCTTACGCGGTCGTACTCCGCGGCGTTTAAGAAGTGGTGTTTCCACAGACAGAAAATTTGAAATTTATCGGAGGCAGGAGATCGCAATGGAAGGGAAAATCGTCCAAGCTGGAATCACTTTTGACGACGTGCTACTGATTCCGAGGTTTTCAACGGTCGTTCCCTCGGAGGTTGATGTCAGTACCCGGTTGACTCGATCTATTGGTCTGAACCTCCCTCTTGTGAGCTCACCAATGGACACTGTGACTGAAAGTGCAATGGCTATTTCATTGGCCCAGGAAGGCGGACTGGGGGTTATTCACAAGAATCTCTCTATTGAAGGCCAGGCCGATGAAGTCGATAAGGTCAAAAGGACAGCAAATGGAATTATTGCTGACCCTGTAACACTGCCGCCAACGGCTACGGTAGCGCGTGCACGAGAAGTTATGGCTCAGTCAAATATCTCCGGAGTGCCAATCACAACTGAGGGCCAAAAGCTCGTCGGAATAATCACAAAACGTGATCTGCGGTTTCTCGAACGTGGGGACACCCCAATCGCTGAAATTATGACTCAAACTGGGCTGGTCACGGCGACTGGTGCGGTAACGCTTGATGAGGCAGAAAAAGTCCTCATGGCAAACAAGGTAGAGAAATTGCTACTGGTAGATGGGGAGGGTGTTCTCACCGGCCTTATCACCATCAAAGATATAGACATGCTGAAGCGATTCCCAAATGCGTGTAAAGACAAACAGGGACGCTTACGGGTTGGGGCCGCTGTTGGTGTATTTGATTTCGAGAGGGCCGAAAACCTTATTTCCAAGGGTGTTGATGTGCTTGTTGTGGACTCGGCACACGGGCACTCAAGCAATGTGATGGAGACGGTCCAGGAGATTAAGAAGCGATGGGAAATACAGGTGATTGCGGGAAATGTGGCAACCCGGGAGGGCTGTCGTGATCTTTTGAAATCTGGTGCAGATGGGATCAAAGTTGGGATCGGTCCCGGGTCGATCTGTACTACACGGGTTATTTCCGGTGTTGGTGTTCCGCAGATCTCCGCGGTCTGGGAAGCAGCACAGGAAGTTGCCGGTACGGATGTTCCGATTATCGCTGATGGAGGTATTCGCTACTCGGGAGATATTACAAAAGCGATCGCGGCCGGAGCCAACTGTGTCATGGTTGGTGGTTTACTGGCTGGTGTCGCGGAGAGCCCTGGTGAGACCGTGCTTTTTCACGGTCGAACTTTCAAGGCGTACCGCGGGATGGGATCGCTGGGAGCAATGGTGCAGGGTTCGAGTGAGCGGTATCGGCAGCAGCAGGATGGTCGGAATACGGACAAACTTGTTCCAGAGGGCGTGGAAGGCCGAGTGCCTTTCAAAGGGTCTCTAAGCATGTTCGTCTATCAGCTCGTTGGTGGCCTGCGTGCCGGGATGGGCTATTGTGGAACGCAAACAATTGAAGACCTACGGCGAGATGCCCGTTTCATACAGGTGTCTGCCGCAACTGTTCGAGAAAGTCATCCCCATGACATCGCTATTACGCATGAATCGCCTAACTACACAATGGATTCGGACGACTAAGAAAAAGAAGCAGCCAACGTGCTTGTTGTTTTTGCCAGTCTTGGCTGTTGTTGGCAGTGTTTTGTTGTGCGGAGTGGTATTGGCAGATGGATGGCAGGACTTTTCACCAGACGCAAAGTTTGCTGTCCAACATGCTGTGAGGACGACAAGCAAAAGGTCGTATGAAACCATCGCTCCTACTGCCGATGGAAAAGATGTAAGCCGCTCTCCTCTTCTCGAAAAAGACATTCGTCTCGCATCTTCAGAGGTGCCCAGCACCTGTCTGGATACTGCAGACGATTGTCAGGAAGAACTGGATAAACTGCGAGCCGATACCCTTGCTTCGATTAATCTCGACATCCATGTCACAGGTGTAGCTGGGAATGATTTTCCTTGTGAGTGTCGCCTGGAGGGAGAAGATTGGGAGCCTCGTCAGTTTGTAAACACAACGATGACGTGGAGAGCAGCTGGATACTGTCACAAACCGCTCTATTTCGAACAGTGGAACTTTGAGCGCTATGGGAATTCTGTTCATCCGGTTGCCGACCCATTCTTGTCGGCAGGTCACTTTTTTACGACGGCTGCGTTTCTTCCATATAAAATGGGCGTCGAATTGCCTTGGGAATGCATTTATCCTCTCGGCTATTACAGGCCTGGCGATTGTGCGCCATGGACTGTTCCCGCTCCGGCAATGAGTCTTCGAGGTGCAGCCTTAGAGGCCGCTGCTCTGACTGGTGCCTACTTCATCCTTCCGTTCCCAGGCCCTGGGTTCTAGCGGTGGGAGTATTTAGGTTTTTTTTACAGTTGCAAGGTATGCGTAGCGGCGGTGAACTGATTTGAATTCAACTGAACAGCCTTTTTGTCCAGACATTGCAGCAATCGCTTTGTGAAGTTCGGGACGATAGTGGACATGGAAACATGCAAGCCACTTCTTGAGCGCCCGTGCGAAGAGGGTAGGCAGGTCAGCCTGGTCCCAGAAATCAACAATGAGGAGTTCGCCACCCGGTTTGAGGTTCGCAAAAGCGGCCTCAAGAGCACCTGGCCAGGTTGGTACCATAGACAGGCAGTATGAGAAGAAAATTGTGTCGAATGGCTCATCACGACCGAACATCTTCACTCCATCAAGTTCTTCTGCCAGACCTTGTCGCAGCATGATCGGTGGATTGTCACTGTGAGGGAGGCCGGCAGAAGAAATGCTTTTCGAAGCAGTCTCAAGCATTTCGTGGGATGCGTCGAGTCCGTAGAGTGCACCCGTTGTTGTTCGTTTTCCGAGTTTAATCAAGTTACGAGCTGTTCCGCAGCCTACCTCAAGAGTTGCTGTATGTGGTCCTGTTACGATCTCTTTAAGTAATTGGTCTCGTCCAAGAAGGTAATAGCGGCGAGTGAAGTCATAGATATGCCGTGTGAAACGATACATATTGTCCATCGCTATGGCCTGATCGTGCCCGGTGGACAATTTGTTGTTTGATGAAGAAACCGGCTGTTGGGGCGAGGAAACAGATTCTGAAGTATCGGTCATTGATTTTCCGTGGCAGCAACCTTGTTGTAGATGTGGAACATGCCGTATATCGCGGACCGGTCCTGTTCATGAAGCCGGCGGGACTCTTCCGCGTTGTAGTGAAAGTGAGCGGCAGTTTCTGGTGAGAACGCCTCGTCTACGGGAGATTTTATACCCGCAGTTCGGAAAATGACCCGGGTGTCCTCTGCTCCAACTTTCGCAATCATGCTCCACAGTTCATCGATGACATGTGGTGGCATCCAGTCTTGGCTATCGAGAAGAATGAATCCATTGAGTGATCCCGGTTCAGCAGTACCGAGGTAGTCACCAAGTGACGCAACATGGGTCTCGACTCGATCGACCATTTCGCGGATCGTGTCGTAGTTTTCTCGTTTGAGATACTCCGGCAATGCTTTCCTGTTTTCGTGGTCGTACCGGCGTCCGAAACATTGCCAGGTAAAGTAGTTGTCATCAAGAGGAAAACCGCACGCGAGGCGACGAATTCGCTCCTTGTACGTGTCAAAAAGCTTTTGCCCGCTACCGCCGGACTCCTCAAGCATTGCAGCATGCTGACTTGGCGGGATGCCAAGACTGTAAACAGCTACGGGTTGCCTCCCCATCCATCGTACAAGGCGATTGTTGAAAAGTGGTCCGAAGTATTCATCAAAAATTTGCTCCTGCTCAGCAAGAGAGCGAGCTTCCAGAAGTTTGGCTGGATCTCTTCCCATCCGACGCGCGAGCCCGTGTATAACGCGGAAGAACTGCCCAAGTTTCGCCTGGTTGTATAGGCCACGTTTAAAATAACTGATTCGTTTTGGACCAATTTTTTTTCCAGGCCAGTCGCTTGACTCCCAGAATGAACGAGTGGCAGGATCTATATTGTCACGTATGTACTTTCGATACACAGTGATGTTGTCTTTATGTTGACCGTAGCCGAAAAAATTATAAAAGGTTTCGTAATCAGGAAGGTGTTTCACCGCCGCGAGTTTCAGTCGCGTAAGACACATGTGATTGGAATTGAGATCGACAGCGACAATTTTCTTTGGCTTGTGCACAAGATAATTCAACACATTGCAACCACCACTTGAGATCGTCAATAGGCTTGAATGCGGACCAATATTCAGGGCCTCGGCGTCAACCCGCGGATCTTCCCATATCTGGTTGTAGACAAATCCACGAAACCAAAGAGTAAATAACCTCTCGAGAAGGCCTCTTTTGCTTGCAAGTCGATGGTGGTGAACGGCCTTTTTTAAATTGGCTTCCGTCTTGGGGCCATCAGTAACGGTCGTCATCAGCGGTTTTATTTCCTGCAAGAAAGGGCAACAAGGGTATGTCTTAGGCAGTAAATTGAAACCCTAAGACCGAAACCCTAAGTGTAACGGAGGAACATGGCACTCGTCGATGGATGGCCACAAAATGGCAAAACAGTGACGGAAAGCCTGCCTTGTGGGGCCAGTAGGAGTTCTCGGTTGCGTCAGCAGGTGGCCAAAATATGACAAAACGGCCGGTTGCTAACGAAGAGCGGTTGTTCCGCTGGCGGCAGAACTCTTTTGAATTGCTTGAGTTTCGCGGTTTCCTTCGGCCATGAGCCGACCATTCAGTTCTGTAAGCTCAGTTCGAAGTTCAAAGATCCGTGTTCTTGTGTCGCGAAGATTCTGTTGGAGGCGGCTGCTTCTCGATTCCAGTCTCTCAAGAGCGTCTTGTGCAAACTGCTTGTCTTCTTCCCATGCATCGCGATCGCTCTTTAAATCACTAGCTGTTTGTTTTTTTCGGTCACGTTCTCGTTCTGTGGCAGCTTTTGCCAAGCCAACTGAATCAATCATAGACCCGATTGTAGATAGCTCCTCAAGCAGGTCGCGTCTCATCCCCTCAAGTCCACCTGATGTAATAGAGCCGTTGCCAGTCTTTACTTCGGTGCCACGTAAGGCTGTGAGGGCATCAACGGAAAGCTCGCTGCTTGTTGGTAGATCTTCATAGACAGCGACGTGCGGATTTTTTGCCGCTCGCGATGTTAAGCCCCAGTCCTTCCAGGCCGCGAGATCGTATTGGTCAGGAGTAGTTAATGGTGATATAGAAAGGGAGAGAATGTTTTCTTCTCGGTTACTCACGGTTTGAATACTGAAAACACCAAGAAACCCTCGTTCGTCATCTGTCTGAAGATTAAAAATGGCAAGTTCGGCACCCTCATTGAGTGGTTGATCGGTATCTTTTGCCGACAGGGTAAGTTGAAGAGCTCCGTCTTCAACAACTCGGTAGAGGCCGGGCTTACTCGTATCCGGTTCAACTTTTGGTGGTTTGAATAAAGCAGTTTTCCAGTTTCTGTTTCGCCAGGTCTCGAGTCTGGTTTGTTCCCGTTGTTTGGTAATGATAGCCGTGTTGAGGCCCCCAAGCGTTCGAGCAATAGCATCGTTAATTTTTGCCTGATCAACTGCTTCAATATTAAGTTCTTGTGCTCTGGGGGGAATTTTGTCTAAGTCATCAACAACCACAACATCTACACTGCTCCGGATGGTTTTTGAAGGACTGAGTGTGCCACCGAGTTGCAGAATCTTATGACGAAGCTCAGTTATTTCATTCGGGTCATCGGTGCCGGCACGATCGGCAAGAAAAAACGTTTTGCCAGCAAATTCTCCGTAGAGCGTGGTGTTTATTTCCGCGGTGGTGTCTCGGATTGTCTCTCTCCAGGCACGCTCACGTTCGGCGACACGGCCGGCGAGATAGATAAACCCGGCTGTTGCAACGAGGACAAGCCCTGCAAAGATGAGTGTTGTCCGATTAATACCTTGCCGTCCGAGCACGAGCGCAGTTGCTCCGGCAAGTAGGAGAATGACAATCAGGCCAATAAATACATAATTCATAAGGGGACTCCGCCCTGGGGTAGTCGCAGTATAGCCAGTGCACTAGGTCTGAGATCGAGAGCAGTTTTTGGGGAAATTTGCTGTTTTTTGGCAACGGTCATGGGTTGCCGTGTCGCCCAAAGGCAACACGAGATTCAGAATTGGTGGGGCGTTCCACCTATTTCGGGACCTTCAGGCCTTTATTTTCAAGGCGAAACAAGCAGGTTCGCGGTTTTCCGGGCCCCTCGCGCGTGGGCTCGGCATAGCGAATGCAACAAGTCAGTGGTGTGGTCAGAAGACACGGGCGTTTGTTCGTTGGTTGTTCAGACCCCCACTCCCAGTCCATGAAGAGAGCTCTTATGTCCCCATCTACTGTCATCTCATCAAGCCAACGGAGTACCCAGAGCGGAACGACCCGTCAGTCCAATCAGGCCATCGATGATCCGATACGCCTGTATCTTCTCCAAATGGGTGGAATCCCTCTCCTCGACCGCGATGGCGAAGTGGAGAGCGCACGTCAGATCGAGCTGTGGCGTCGTCGGTATCGTCATGAGTTGCTTGGGAACGACTTGGTGCTCAGAGCAGCAGTGAAGCTTCTTGAACGGGTGGAGGCTGGGACCGTTCGTCTTGATCGCACCCTTGAAGTCTCTGTGACAAACACAGATGAGAAGCGACGCCTGTTAAAACGTCTCAGTCCAAATCTTGAAACCCTCCGCAGGATTATTTCTGAAAACCAGAAGCTTTTTCGTCAGGCGACGTCGACGACGCATCCCTTGTCTGTCCGCCGAAAAGTCTGGCGACAACTGGTGCGACAACGTGGAAAAGCGGTTCGTCTGGTTGAAGAAATGCGTTTACGGATTCAAAGACTTGATCCAATGCTCAAACAACTCCGTGATCTCGCAAGTCAAGCTGGCGAAATGAGACCTCAGGAACGCCGCCGCCTCTTCGTTGGCTTGGGCGAGTCACGGCGAACACTCCGCCGACGTCTCAGACGACTGAAAACCTATGAAGAACAGTATGATGCTGCAAAACGGCAGCTTGCTGCTGGCAACTTGCGTCTTGTCATCTCAATTGCCAAGAGATACAGGAACCGTGGGCTGGCATTCCTTGATCTTATTCAGGAAGGAAATGCAGGGTTGATGAGAGCTGTTGATAAATTTGAACATGCCCGTGGGTTCAAGTTCTCAACATATGCGACTTGGTGGATTCGTCAGGCTATTACCAGAGCTATCGCCGATCAGAGTCGTACTATTCGAATGCCCGTACACATGGTCGATGCGATGGGGAAATTACGAAACCTGTCTCGTGAATTTCTACAGGAAAATGGCCGAGAGCCAAGCGTTGAAGAACTGGCCGAATGCTCTGGAATGCCACTGGATGACGTGTGTTGCATCGAACGTATGGCACACCGGCTGGTTTCACTCGATCAGCCATTAGGTGAGAGTGAGGAAAACGCCGCTGGTGATTTTGTTCGTGATAGTCACGAAGATGATCCGCTGCGGGGCATGAATCAACATGCGTTAAAAGCATCGTTGGGGAAGGTCCTCGACGCCCTCTCCTATCGAGAGAGAGAAATTCTCAGGCTTCGGTTTGGTCTGGCGGATGGGTGCTGTTATACGCTTGAAGAAGTCGGCACA
>ERZ802819.1072-NODE-1072-length-17364-cov-7.43746_pt1 | contig 17364 bp, 12 predicted proteins | sample MGYA00345647_ERZ802819 | MGnify/ENA primary metagenome ERZ802819 (study PRJEB30503, sample SAMEA104212355) | marine metagenome | biome: Westerlies Biome; feature: [SRF] surface water layer (ENVO:00010504) within the epipelagic zone...; material: water... | reverse complement strand
GCTTGCGAAGGCTTCTTGTTAGCCATCTTCAGCCAGAAGCGTCTGAAGCGACGGCTCGATTGCTTCGGCCCAAATGGCATATCCTTTTTGTTTTGGATGAAGCAGATCAGGCATGATTTCTTTCGAGAGCGTTCCGTCTGGTAGAAGGAATCGTTCATTGATGTCAAGATACGTGACGCCATCGTTCTTCGTCAGTTTCTTTAGCAGGGCATTCGTTCTGTCGTTATTTTTTCTCGGTGGATCGCCCGCTTTTTCCGAACGCGGGAAGATGGCTAGAAGAAGTATCTTTGTTGTAGGAGACTTCGTGTTGATGCGCTCGATGATCTTCTCGACCCCCGCAGCGATAGCTTTTGGCGGATCTTTTCTGTGACCGGTATTATTCGTACCAATCATAAGAACAACTACTTTTGGCTGGACTTCTTCGAATTCACCGTTGTCCAGTCGCCAGAGAACGTGCTCGGTACGGTCACCACTAAAACCGAGATTGAGTACCTTCCTTTTTCGGTAATATTTATTCCATGTTTTTTTCCCGGCAGTTTCCCAACTATGAGTGATTGAGTCTCCGAGAAAGACAATGTCCCACTCGGTATTTTTAGCTTCCGTCACTTTGCTTTCGTGTCGTTTCTGCCACCAGTTTTTTTCATCACTCTTCATGCGATGCGCCGGCGTTGTTGCATTTTTAATTGCTGCCTGAACAACATTTTCAGCGTGGGCTGTAGCCGGTGCTACAAAAAAGCAGATGATTGCCAACTGGAAGACGCGAGGAGAAAACATAGCCAAATCCATTCTTGCCAAGGGCACTTTATGTATCAGAACACCATGTATATGTACTGACGCTTCACGATATTATCAGATTCCCGCCCGAGCACAGGATGAAATCGCCATTATTCGGCATGAAATCAAGCATTTTTTACGTTCGCATGAGTTCTTCGTGTACGGGCTTTTGGCGTGCGCAAAGAGAGAAGAACAGGTCGACTCCTAGACCTCGAGGGGTTTTAGAGATTCGTAGTGAATGTGCTCCATCATGCAGGGTGGAGCGATTCCACGGCTGGCTCACTAAGTCAGGTGTGTTGTGCGAAAGGCACCGGTTTCACTGGTTTCCCCTTCGTGCATGTATACGTGCGCACGAAGAATAAAAATACCCGATTGGCACGTCATCTGGTTGCCTGCCGTTGCTGCTCGGTCCGCATAGGATTGGATGGGAAAATAGCTTCAAGGATGCAATGCAGGGTATGTGTCACCTTTGGCGATGTATAGTGGGTCAAGCAACGCCTTGTCTGCTGTCCCGTGAACTTGCTTATGACGAGAATATCAAAAGGAAATTGTCTGAGGGTTATGATCGTATCTGGAAGTCATCGTCAGGAAAGCCAGTCTGCCCGTGTGGCTGAATATGTTGCTGATGACCTCACTCGAATTGATTCGACACTTGTTCTCGATAGTTTCAGCTTGTCCGGTAATCCCTTACCGCTCTGGGATGAAAGTGCCTGGCAAGGTACGAGTTCTCTTGCAGCCTTGTGGCAGCCAATTCGTGATCGCATGCGACAGGCACATGCGTTTGTTTTTGTGACGCCTGAGTGGGCGGGTATGGTTCCACCCGGTTTAAAAAATCTCTTATTGTTTGCGAGTCCTCGGGAAGTAGGTCATAAGCCAGCACTCCTGGTCGGAGTTTCAGCGACTCGTGGTGGTAGCTATCCGGTGAGTGAACTGCGAACAAGCGGGTATAAAAATAATCGGCTTCTTGTCATTCCTGAGCATATTCTTATTCAGGATGTCGCCGATATGCTGGTTGGTGACAGTCCCTCGAATAAGCGGGATGCATGGATTCGTAAGCGAATTACATTTGCAAACCGTCTCTTGCTTGAATACGGGAAAGCTGTTGGGTCGATCAGAGCCAGCGGCCTTACGGACGATGCAGATTTTCCATATGGCATGTAATTCTCAGGGCTTTTTCATACAGTGGTCTCGTGGAATAAGATTTTCTAAGATAAGTCACAAGAGATTCATTTATGTCGTCGGAAGGAACAGAGTCTTCAGTACCTCGTGGGAATCTCGCTGGATTTTTCGAATATGCCCGTGACGATATCCGCTCCGGCTTTCTTGTTTTTCTGATTGCTCTCCCGCTGTGTCTTGGCATTTCACTTGCGTGTGGGTATCCGCCTATTGCAGGTGTGTTCACGGCAATAGTTGGTGGCCTTGTCACACCGCTGCTGACAAATAGTGAGCTCACCATAAAAGGGCCTGCCGCCGGACTTATTGTTGTCATTGCTGGTTGTGTTTCTGAATTCAGTGGCGATGGAATGAGTGGTGGCTGGGCACCAATGGACCAACAGGCATATCGCGCTGCGTTAGCAATTGGTTTCGCAGCGGCTATCTTGCAAATGGTATTTGCATCGTTTCGTGCTGGAATCTTGGGAGAATTCTTCCCAATCTCTGTGGTTCACGGAATGCTCGCTGGGATAGGGATCATTATCTGTATCAAACAGCTTCCGGTCGCGCTTGGCGTAGCAGCGTCAGGTGAGCCAATAGAAATTCTTACAGATATTCCGCATCTCCTTGCCGAAGCAAATCCTGCAATTGCAGGCATTGGTATCGTGAGTCTCGTCATCATGTTCGCGTGGCCTGCCTGTGTGCGTCCAGTGCCATTTTTAGGAAAAGTCCCTGCACCGGTCGTGGTTCTGCTCATGGCGATTCCGGCTGGTTATGGCTTTGATCTGTTGCATGAGCATTCGTACTACCTTCAGGGACACGAATATCAGCTAGGCGAACAGTTTCTTGTCAGCATGCCAAAACAGATATTCGGTATGTTTCGCGATATTACGCTGCCAAACTTTGCTGTGCTTGCTGACCCAAGAGCATGGAAATGGGCAATCATCTTTTTTTGCATCGGAAGCCTTGAGTCTGTGCTGAGTGCCAAAGCAATAGATGCCGTCGATCCATGGAGGCGGCGGAGCAATATGGACCGAGACCTTTTTGCAGTGGGAGCAGGCAATCTTATTGCCTCACTGCTGGGTGGTCTGCCGATGATTTCAGAAATTGTTCGGTCAAAGGCAAATATTGATAACGGTGGAAAGACGCGATTTGCAAATTTCTGGCATGCAATTTTTCTTTTGTTGTGTGTCGCATTTATTCCGACGTTTCTTCACCTCATCCCACTTGCTGCGCTTGCTGCCATGCTTGTGTATACCGGTTTCCGCCTTACTCACCCCACTGAGTTTATTCATATCTATCGAATTGGGCGCGAACAGCTTGCGATCTTTATCACAACGATGGTTATGGTGGTCGTCACCGACCTGCTGGTTGGAGTCTTAATCGGAGTGATCCTGAAAGTATCCCTCCACCTGGCCAATGGAGTTCCGCTTCGCTCTCTCTTCAAACCCTACTTAGAGGTTGAAGATGTCTCAGAGAATACGAGTCTCATTCGTGCTCGAGACTCTGCCGTATTCAGCAACTGGATTCCGTTTCGACGGCAGATTGAACAAGTGGGGCTTGTCCAGCAGCGAAACCTGGTTATTGATCTTTCTGGCGTGCAGCTTGTAGATGATAGTGTGCTGGAAAAGCTTGATGAGATGAGAGATTCATTTGAACTTGAAGGGCTCGGTTTCGATGTCCGTGGTCTCGATTCTTTGATCCCGATGTCAGATAATGTACTGGCCACTCGCAAGCGAACATTGGGTCAGATGAAGCGGTTGACGATCATGACACCATCTGCAGTTGCCGAGCATCTTATCGATGAGTTAGTTGAACGCGGAGTGACCGAATATACGATTACCGAGTGCAAAGGAGGGGGACGACAACGTGCCGAGGGTCCGCTGCTTCAACGTACACGATCTGTTCGGTTAGAGGTTTTAGTTCCAACAACCAAAGCCGCCGCGCTCATTGAATTCCTGCGTTCTGAGATTTTGCCAGAATTTATGGCTACCGTATGTCTTGAGACGGTTGAAGTGCTTCGGTCAACAGATTTTGAGTAACGGTGAGCGTATTTTTAGATTCTATGATTGTTCGAAATCATGCAGCGAGATCTGGAACTGTTGCAAGTCGAAGTGCTACTTCACAGCCTGTGAGAAACTGTTCAATATCGAGTCGTTCGCTCAATGAATGGCCGGCGACCTGACCGGCTCCAAGTGTCGCTACTGGAATACCACGAGCGTTGAGCCAGTTCGCATCGAGTGCACCTTGTGTCGTAAGAAGTTCAGGTTTCATGCCGAATGATCGAATGGCAGCCTCGGCAGCTTGTACGGATGCCGCATTTTTTGGGATGGTGAAGGGCTCATATTCAATGTCGGTTTGAAATGTAACGGAGCCTCGTTGGCCACGACAGTTTTTTGTTGAGCGAACTGCTCGTTGACATGCCCGCTCGACTTCACGCGCGATGCGGTCGAGAAGCCGGCGATCGAAACTACGACATTCCCCCTCAATATCAACCCGATCAGTCACAACGTTTGTTGCGTCACCACCGTGGATAGTGGCAAGGTTGCATGTGCCTACTTTGCCTCCACGGAGAAATTCCCCATGCCAGCCCCCACTTACAAGGTCTTGGATGGCAAGCCCGGCAAGCGTTAATGCACTGACGCCACGGTCGGCAGCTCCACCTGCATGAGATGCAATACCATGAAATTGAATTGAGAGAGTTCTGCCGCCGATGGCAGCATGAGTGATTCTTTGGGGCCCACGGCCATCCCAGTTCCATGCTAGTTTGGGTTTGCCCAGCTTGCTTGCATTTACGAACCGACTGCCGAACAGCCCAAGCTCTTCTTGGATCGTGAATAGAAAGGTAAGTGGGGGGTGGGGAAGTTTTCCTCGTTGGATCTCAAGAATAGCATTGAGGATTGCGGCAACACCCGATCGATTGTCAGCACCAAGGGCGGTTCTTGGATTTCCAGAAACAAATGAGTCACCACGTTGTATCGGTCTACAGCCAACGCATAACGGTACTGTGTCAAGGTGTGCCATGAGCATTCTTCGTGGTGCCCGAATTGTTCCAGGAAGCTTCACGATGAGATTGCCTGTGGTGCCTCCAGCAGGTGATTTCTTGTGCGCGTTATCGGTTGTGATTGCAGATGCTGGAATACCAGCAGCGGTTAGCCGTCTACGGACCTGTTCAACCATTTTTTCTTCATGGCAACTTGGCCCAGGGATCTTCATAAGAGCAACGACAAGGTCAATGGCACGATTTGCATCGAGGGTTGACTGTTTGGTTGGCGCAGATTTTTTCTTTCGGAGCTGTTTTTTCATAGAATTTCCAATCTGAATCATTGAGGCATGGCACACAGAAAGATGTCATTCATGGTGTTGATTGTATGGCGAAGACGTTTTTTTAATTTCCAATGGTTCCTGTTAGGCATTTGATCACAATGATCTACATTATGTTTCAGCTAAGAGGCGTACGCCATTGAAAGTTTTGGAATGACGCAGGAGCGTCGTCTCAGATTATTTGGTGCGAGGTATCTCGAAAAGGGGGCGGGTGTGACCGACAAAGAACATTCACAAGTAAGTGAAAGCCTTGAGGGGTATTCTCCGCCACCCAAGACGTTCTGGAAAACAGTTGCTGCTTTAGGACCGGGTATTATTCTTGCAAGTTCAATTGTGGGAAGTGGGGAGCTTATTGCGACAACAGTCGTGGGTGCGAAGGTTGGCTTCAGCCTGCTATGGCTCATTATTCTTGGCTGTGGTGTAAAGGTTGCTGCACAGATTGAGATTGGCCGGAATGCAATTACCTGGGGCCGCACACCACTGGCTTCATTTGACCGAGTTCCGGGCCCACGAGTCGCAGGGCGAGGATGGATTTATTGGTGCTGGGCAGTGATGATGATTCTTATCGTCGTGCAACAAGGAGGCATCCTTGCTGGTGTCGGCCAGTCACTTGCAGCCGCTTTGCCACTAACGACTTCCGGCCGTGTTGCTGGTACGTTCTACGAAGATCTTGCTAAAGCAGAGATTGATACGGCACTTGCAAAACGTGAGGGTCGAGCAGATCTACAGTCCCTGGAAAGAAAACTTGCGGCGCTACGCCATCAATCCAAAGACCTGAAGACTCCACACGATGCTTCAATCTATGCAGTTCTGATGGCGATTCTGACAGGAGTCTTTCTTGCATGTGGTCGGTATGGGCTCATTGAACGATTGTCGCTTGTTCTTGTTCTTGCCTTTACGCTCTTCACTTTTCTCGCTGTGGTCATGCTTCAGGCTGATCCCAACTGGGCTGTTTCGAGTGAGGAGTGGATAACAGGGCTTACTCCATCACTTGAAGGAACGAGTGGCGGCTTTTCAGTCGCACTGGCAGCACTTGGGATTATTGGTGTGGGAGCTGCTGAGTTGATGGTCTATCCATACTGGTGTCTCGAGAAAGGGTATGGAAAGTCAGTCGGCACACATTCCTCTTCTGAAGGCTGGGCCGTCAATGCCAGAGGGTGGATGCGAGTCATGCAGCTTGATGCATGGCTTTCAATGCTTGTGTATACGTTGGTTACAGTCTTTTTCTATGTGCTGGGTGCAGCGACTCTCGGGCGGCTCGGTCTGGTGCCATCAGGAAACGAAATGGTACGCACGCTTGGTCAAATGTACGTACCAATCTTCGGTGTCTGGATTCAGCAGATATTCTTACTTGGTGCTTTCGCAGTTTTATATTCCACCTTTTTTGTTGCTGCAGCAGGTAATTCACGAATGGTTGCTGACGGTCTGGTTCTTGCCGGGCTTCTACCTAGTGATGAGGCCTCACGTCGAAAAGCCGTTCGGGTCACATGTGTAGTTTGGGTGATTGCGGCGTTGTCGATGGCGTTTTTGTTCCGTGCCCCTGTTGCTATGGTCTTGGCAAGTGGTGTTGCTCAGGCGGTGATGCTGGGTGCTCTCGCTGTTGCTGTCCTTTATTTTCGCTATTGCGACATTGATCAACGGCTTGCTCCAAACAGAAGTTGGGATGTTCTGCTTTGGTGTTCAGCAATTGGTTTTGTTGTTATTGCGGGTTGGACAATCTGGCAGAAAGTCTCAGAAGTCCTGTTTTTCTAAGTAGGTCGTAAAGCACGCCAACGAGTCGCGTTTTCTATTGTCTTTGTCTAGATTTAATATGAAGACGTCATGAGTGTCTTTGTGTGGAAAATTGTAGTAGGAGGAAAGTATGTCATCAGTTTCAGGTAGTGAGCAAGAAGCAGGAAAGTACGGCCAAGGAGCAGCTATGAGCCAACAGGCATCAGCAGATCTGTCTGTACCGAGTAGTCCGCTTCTTGATTTCAATGCGACGAAACTTGTGCAGCATTACCATGCAGCCGAATATGAATATATGGCGGCACAGTTCCTGGCGGTGCTTATACATCTCCGAGATACGACGTATTACCAACTTGAGGAAGCCAATCATGCTGCGCTCAATCACTTCGTAAAACAGTTCCTTTATTTTATGTCCCAGGAAGATTTTGTGCTTCCTGAGAAGTACGCTGCGAGCTTTATTGACCTCAACGCTGTCATTGGAAATGTGGTTGCGATAAGTGACTTCCGGACAACGGACCCATTCATACAGATTCTTCTAAAGCAGCAACGAAACTATACGAAGTTACTCGCGCTCTATTCGGGTCGTAATCGGGTGAAAGTTGATCGCCGGCTACTATTTGCAACGAGCCCCCAGCTTGCAACTCAGTGGTACTTTTGTTTCCTTGAAATGTATCGAACCGGACCGTCTGATCCAGAGACTCTTGCCCATCTTCGCGATCACATTACATTTGAAGATGATCGTCTGGTTGGGATTAACTCGTTCACGCACCACGCATACTTTGGTGCAACGTATATTGATAACGAGAAAGACTATCTTGTGAAGCAGCGGATCAATCGGCTATTTCAAGCAACACCTCTCTGCCAAAAAAAGATCGAAAATAAGCCGAAACCAAAGAAGATCGGTATCTTTTCTTCGATGTGGTTTCCTCGGCAGAGTGTTTACCGTTCACAACATCCATTTCTTAGGGAGCTTGCAAAAAATCATGAGCTGGTGCTGGTTCACCTGGGGCGAGCTCGGGAAGATCTGGATACTGAAATCTTTAGTGAAGTGCGTCACTACAATGCTTCAGAAAAGGCAGATGATCTTTCAGCTTTTGATCCGAATGACTTCTCGATGGCTTATTTTCCCGATATTGGGATGAGTATTGAAAGTATTATCCTTGCCAACATGCGGATTGCACCGATTCAGGTGAGTAATTATGGACATCCTGTGAGCACTTTTGGTGCAAAAGTGGATTACTGGATTGGTGGACGTGAAACCGAAGTAGCAGATCGTGCACGTGAGCATTATTCTGAGCGACTTGTTTTGATCCCTGGTTGTGCTCAGGCGCCAGTGCCACTGGAATATCGGCTTGAGTATCCAACGCTTGGAGAGAAGCCAATCATTATTAATTGCACATGGAGTGGCCAAAAAATTAATAGTGAGCATCTCAATCGACTCAAGATCATTTCGGAGAGAGTTGAAACGCCGGTGAAGTTTCACTTTTTTCCGGGCGGGGCAGTTCTCGGCAATGGATACATGCCACTCAAGCGAGCTGTTGAGAATATTCTTGGCACAGAACAAACGGTTGTGATGCCAAATTTCGACTTTCAAAGATATATGCAATCTCTGGAGCAGGCGCACTTCGCAATTGATGCACACCCCTTCGGTGGTTACAACACTGCGGTCGATCTGCTTACCTTGAGGCTGCCTGTTGTCACGATGGCTGGCAATCGCTTCTATAACCTGTCTACGGCTTATCTTCTCAAGAAAGTTGGCCTAGAAGAATTAATTACTGAAAATGAAGGTGATTTTCTGGATGTTTGCTGCCGAATGATTGACGATGCAGACTTCCGCGGACGTATGCAGCGAAGGATGAAGATTGCCGATCTTGATTCAACAGTCCTCAGTCTAGAGCATGTGCCTGCGTTTGCGCGTGCCATCGACTATATCCTTGATAATCATGAATCACTAAAAGAAGATAGTGCACAAAATCCAATTACGATTACGTAATGGAACCTGGATGGGCTTATCAGACCGCTGAGAATAGTTTGAAAGTGCGCCGAAAAGTTACGGCTCTATGATTTTCAGTCATACTGATGGAAGGCTGTCACGGGCAAAGATGATTCTTGGGTAGTAGCCAATTAGTCACTGTCTACGGCTTTTGGAATCATGTGAATTCAATTTGCAGAGTTAGCGGCGGTGCAACGTCTAAAAACCTTGTCTTGTAGAAAACAAATCCTAGTTAGCGCTAATTGAACGCTTCAGTGAGCTCAGGAGTTCAGGCACGCGGGGGGCCGCCATGTAGACTCGCGCAGTGACGGCAGATCGAGGGAAGAACTGCGCAATGAAGTCAAAGCAGAACTCACTCCCGGTGTGTGAGATTGATGCCATATTGGCGTAGACGCCACCGAGCATGTCATCAGGAAGTTTCAGGTTGTCGTAGATATCTGCGATTGGAGCAGGTTGCGCGGCATTTGTTTGATTTGACGGTGGTGTTGAGGTGTGCGGAGTACCTGCCGACTGAGGTTTTTCTTTTGGAGTGGCAGCGTGACCTTTCGGGCCATCGTTCGCATCACTGCTGCCCAGACCCGGGTTCTCGACTGGTTGCGGTGGCTGAGGTTGGTGAGGTAGATGTCCGAATGAAACACGGTACTTTTCGAGTGCCTGTTCCAAGGCGAGTACAAATTGGTTCGCCACGACTGGTGGGAGAATGATTCGGGCTGCAACACGATTCGGACGGGCGAGTGACTGAATAAAGTCAATTGTGTATTCGTTTGGTCCGTGAAGTACGACCACCGCCGTCGCAAAAACACCACGTCCAATTTCATCAGGTATTCGAGCCGTCGCTGATGAATGCTGAATCTGCTGAACTGGTTGTTCAGGATTCTCCTCTGGATGGTGCTCGTCACTCATGGCTCAATCCTTCAAGTTGACTGGAGTGTGTGAGATGCAGAATGCGCAGAAGCACACCTCAGTTTTGGGCAGTCAAGATTGGTTATTGGCGGTCTCTCTTGTTGGCGTTAGGCGTCTGCCGGGAGCCGACTTGTTTCGACTGTAGGTGTTGGGCTTGTGCACGCTTTCATGAATTCAACCAGATCGGTCTCTTCCTGATCGTTGAGATTGAGAGGCTTGATCTTCGTGCTGAGATGTTTATGGGGATGACCACCTTTGTCGTACCACTCGACGACTTCCTCGAGTGTTGCCACTGAGCCATCGTGCATGTACGGTGCCGTGAGCGAAACATTGCGGATCGTAGGCGTTTTAAACGCGCCCGTGTCGATATCATTTTCTGAAATGGCGTGCCGTCCTATGTCATGGCCTTCTTTGTCCATGCCAACACCAATGTTGTGATATTTTTCATCTGCAAGGTTTGCACCAACATGACAGGCACTACAGTTTCCTTTTTCGGTGAAAAATATTTCTCGACCACGTTTTGCAGATTCGTTCATAGGGTGTGCTTTTACACCTGCGGCAGCATCTGCGTAGAGTTCGGCGAGTTCGGGGTCATCTTCAAGATCTTCTGGCTCAAGATTTTTAAATGCTCTCCACTGTTCGTTGTAGTCATATGGTGATGGCGCTGTAACGATGACGCGTTCAAAAGCTGCAATCGCTTTTCCTACTGCATCAATTGTCACAGAGCCAAATATTTTCTCGAATTGCTTTGCATAAACTGGGATGCTCGACAAGCGTTTCACTACACCATCGTGGGTAAATCCCATTTCAATCGGGTTTTCTATTGGGCCAATTGCCTGTGCTTCGAGAGATTCTGCTCTGCCATCCCAGAATTGTTTGTCAGAAAGAATACGATTAAAGGAAACCGGTGAGTTTCGACCACCTGCCTGCCCTTTGATTCCAATGCCTGTCTTTGTCTGCGCTGTGTAGCCCATTGATGGATCATGACAACTCGCACAACTGACAGTGGAGTCAACAGACAGTCGAGTGTCAAAATAGAGCTGCCGTCCAAGTTCAATTTTTGCACGAGTCAAAGGATTTTCATCGAGGCCGGTGATTTGGCTTGAGCCTTGTGAAAGACCAAGCGGAAGTTGTGGAGTCAGTTCGACGAAATTCCGCTCATCATCAAGCCATGTTTCGATTTCTGACATTGAGATCGGTCCACGGCCGGGGACTCCTGCGGTGAGAGAGGGGTCTCCAAGCAGGACTTCCTCCGAATAGCCTGGATTCGATACGAACCCGAGCAGGCAAAGGAGGGCGCCAGCACGTGCTGCGGACGTGATCTGTGTTGAGAGGGCTGATCGCACGATATGAATCGAGTGACTAAAGACGAGTGTGATAAGTGACATATTTGTAATCTCCTTCATTCCAGCAAATGAGTATAGCCGCTGCATGCTTCGTAAGCGCGGTTGTCTAGGTAAAACTGGTCAGATGCGATGGGTTTTTTACCATTCTATTGGGGGAAATACTCCGTTCCATACAGTTTATGCGCTCTTTCGCACAGAGTCGACTCTGGTTGGTGGCCCCTGCTTTCCGATAGTCTGTAATGGAAGCCATGGATGGCCTCAACATAGTTAATTCGCTTCAAGTACAAAATGTTCGGCGGTTGTGAACCGTCTGGAGTTGTTGATGATACAAACACCAAATAATGACGAAAATTACGAGCCAGAAGTTTCGGGCGAGATGAATGCTGGCGGAAGTTCCGAGTCAGAGCAGCAGGCGTTGGGGCAGGAAGACGAATTGATTCTTCCAGCAGATGAGATTTCCCAAAAAGAAGCAGCTTCAATGATTCGCGATGCAGCAGGCCAACTCAATGATTTTCTTGCAGACCGCCGGCGAGAGTCTGAAGAATTTGCACGGCGGATGACGAGGCTTGAGGAAGAAGTTCAGAATAATGGGAGCTCCAGTCGACATGTCATGACCCTGAGTGTTGTGGTAGCTCTTATTGCATTTGCTGCAACAACTGGTCTGTGGCGGCTCGCACGAAACCAGTCAGAGGTAGAGTCGGCGTTGCAGCAGACAATGACTCAGGTGAAAGCATCAAGCGAGGCGAATCTGAAGCGAATTAGTGAAGTGCAGGGTGCCGTAGCTGCTGGTGTTGAAGTCCAGGCCGCGACGGCGTTACGTCTCGAGAAACAACTCTCTGGCCAACTCGATGATCAGAAGGAATCAGCAAGTCGGCTCGAAAAGAGATTGGGTGAAGCAACACAAAATGTTGCAGAGGTTCGAGAAGATGTTGCTGAGAAGTTGGCAGTCCAATCTGAGATAACAAAAGTTGAACGAGCCCGAATGATAGGAGAAATAAAAACCGTAATCGGTGTGCTCGAAGCATCACTCGAGGAACGATCGAAAGATCTTGCTGAGCAGTCACAGGCGCTTAAGTCGCAGCAGAAAGAATTTAGTCAGGCGACAGCTCGAGCACAGGCGGATCGGCAGGCCATGGTGCGAGCAGCAACCCAGACAGTCAATGCTCAATTACTCGGCTTGCAGGAAATGCTCGATACGCTCGAAGAAGGTCAAGCATCTGATGCAAAGTCTGTTTCAAGAGCAAGTCCAGGTGCTGAAAAAAAGAAAACGGTAAAAACAAAAGGCCCACAATCTGTTGTTGCCTCAGCGTCTTCGGAAGATAAATCAGTTGGTAAGGTGGTTTCGAAGCCCTCACCGTCTGTGAAATCTGGTGGCAAGAAGACGGTTGCCAGCAATGAGGAACCAAAGGGCAATAAGGGCAAGAAGCAGGCTGAGAAGAATCTGGCAAAGAAGACTGATAGCAAAGAGAAAAAATCAGCTGGTACTGCAACTGAAGATACCTCTTCGAAACCAGCGATTGCGCAGAAGGCCAAAGAGAGCAAGCAGAAATAATTCCAACCAAGGCGGGTATCCAAAACAAAAGGCTGGAACTCCAGTTGTGAGTCCCAGCCCTTTTTGCACATCGACAACAGGTTGATTCCGTTGCGAAATTAATCCTTCTTTTTCTGTTGTTTTTCACCTTTTGTTCGAGATGCCTTCATTGCTTCGCGGGCTGCATCCCGCTCTTCTTGGCTCAGTTTGCCATCTCCGTCCGTATCGAATTTCTTGAGCATTTCGTCACGCTGCTCCGCAGTCCATTGCTTTCGTTCTCTTCCGCCACGACGATTCTGCATTTCAGCTCGTAGTGTTGTCTTTTCTGTATCGCTTAGTTCGCCATCTCCGTCTTTATCGAATTTCTTGAGCATTTCGTCACGTTGCTCCGGAGTCCATTGCTTTCGGTCTCTTCCTCCTCCGCGACGATTCTGCATTTCAGCTCGTAGTGTTGTCTTTTCTGTATCGCTTAGCTTGCCATCACCATCCTTATCAAACTTCTTGAGCATTTCAGCCTTGCGGGCAGCTGGGTCGTTATTTTCTGGCGGTGCTGCGAAGGTTGTCGCAGCCAAAGATACTATGGCTGCGCACGCAAGCGTGAAGAGTAAGTAAGTGTATTTCATTGTTCTAGATCCTCAGTAGTGTCGTATAGCTATTCTGGTGTTAGGGACTGCTTAGCCCGTGATATTCTTTCAACGAATGACAACGTACAAAAGTTTCGGGTCATTTTAAAAACTGCCAGAGTGCGGAGGGCTGGCGAGAAGGCCATGCAGAAGCGAGGCGTTTGGCTAAGCGGCCTTCTTGAGTTCGACTTCTACAGGCTCTGGTGGGAGGGCTTCTTGTTGGTGAAGCGATCTCTGAGCAAGCTCTTCATTGGGCTCTTCCTCGTCGTCTGCCAGGAATGTTCCCGTCAGTCCATCAAGCATGTCAGGAAGTGATGAGAGAACGTTGACAAATCCGAGCACCATCACTCCGTGATGTGCACCAAGTTCGAGTGCAGAGAGATCTTCGAATAGAGTTTCCGCAGCTTCATCGAGACCGCTGGTCAACAGCACAACTCCGGTTGTGAATTTAAGCCAAGAGCTTTCCGCCAGCGATTTAATCCCAGTTCTGAATGATCGCTTACAGCGAATCATCATTGGAACGTCGCGTTTTCTTTTTCGGCTGATTTTTTTTGAGGAAGCCATACTCAGGCCCTTCTACCGTCCGACAGAATTCCACATCGATACATTCAGTGCGGGAAGTACCTTTTTCCGATGCACGAGGTCAATGGCAAATCGGCATCAGCAGCCGGTCTTTTGCTGGTTCCATTTGACCTGCCGGGCCTGGAAGGCGAAAAAGGTGGAAACCACGTTCACTAGGAAGACGACAAGGACACGTCATTATGGCCGAGCACGATCAAAGTGAATTTGAGCAGAGTGAATTTGAGTTTCTGAAAGGTTCGCCTGCCTTTGATGGTCTCAGTGATCAGGACATTCGTTCTATTCTTGCCAAAGCCAGGCCAATGGAGGTTCGCAGTGGAGAGGTGCTCTTTCGGCAAGGTGATCCTGGGGGGACGATGTATGTCATTACAAGTGGCCGTGTGCGAGTGCTTCTTGAAGACGATACGGGTGAGCAGTCGTTGCTGAATGTGCTCGACCGTGGGGCTCACTTTGGTGAACTCTCCATGCTGATTGGTTCACCGAGAAATGCGACAATCAAGGCCGTCGTTGATACAGACTTGCTGGTATTGAATCATGATCATTTCGCTGAAGCAGTAGACCAGGTGCCACAGTTTGCGGTGAATTTAAGCAAGACTTTGGGACGGTGGTTACGAGGTGAGTTGCTCGGCACGCGGCGTCAGGTTATTCGTGCAGTCTTTGCAGTAATAAGGACACGGAAAGAGCATGCAGTCCTTGCTCCGCAAATGGTCAAGGCTTTCAAAGATCGGGGTGCCACGGTCAAAGTGGTGACGGATAGGCCGCAGATGTGGGCAGCGGATGATATTCTTGCAGAACTGGTTCATGGCAATGATCTTGAGCCACTTCGTGATCGTGTCGCGGACGCCGTGACGCAGGGAGTCAGGGTGCTTGTTGATTGTGATGTAGAGACGGCAGAGCCGTCCCTACTAAGCCAGTGTGAACACCTTCTCTGGCTCTTTGATAATCAGGATCAAGGGCTTGTTGAGAGTAGGCTTGGTACCTTTGTCCGCGACCGGAATCATTTGGCCGGTCACTCTCAGGTCGTTTGGACACATGAACGATCAGTTCGGCTTCCAAGGCATGCCTCTCATGATCTGCCACTTCCAGGCAGCGATATGCGGGTGCAATGGGAGCATGCTTCCGGAGAGCCATCTTTTCGTAAGCACGATGTGACTCGGTGCGTGCATTGTGTTGATGACCTTCAGTTTGGCCTTGCGCTTGGTGGTGGTGGCGCGAAGGGAGTTGCACACCTTGGCGTGATTGAGGTGCTGAACCGTGAAGGCATCTATTTTGATTCCGTCGCGGGCACAAGTGCTGGTGCCATCATGTCCGCCGGATATGCAATGGGGAAGTCGCCCGATGTTTTGCTGCAGTTAATACTCAAGGAAATGACACCACCGACGTGGTTGAGGAAAATACCGAAGAGCAGGGAGATGTTTTTGCTCTCACAGTTTCGTATGGGGTGGATTGAGCCAAAATTCCGTGAGCATCTTCAGAATGTACAGTTCGATGAATTGTTACTTCCGGCGTCACTCGTTACCGTGGATCTGGTGACGGGGCAAGAAAGAATTCGACGGTCCGGCGATGTGGTCTCAAGTGTGATGGAGAGTATCAATCACCCAATTTTCGGGAAGCCAATTCTTCGAGGGAATGAAGCGCTTGTCGATGGTGGAGTGCTCGCGAATGTGCCGTCACACTGCTTGCGTCGGCAGGGCGCGAACTTTGTTCTTGCTGTTGATGTGACAACAAAGTTATCGACAGACTTTTGTCGCGATCCACGACGGCCAGATGCGTTAACATCGCCTGGGTACCTGCGGACGTTGCTTCGCGTGAATGATGTTTCGCTCCGGAGTCTTTCCGGTATCCACCGCTCCGGTAGTGATTACGTGATTACGCCGGATACATCGGCCCACACGTTTGATGACTTTGCCGCGGGAGAAGAGTTGATGGATCTCGGCCGCGCAGCGGCTGAAGCAGCTCTTCCTGAAATCAAGGAGAGAGTAGCAAAAGTCTACCGTTCAATCGATGATAATGCATCGCGATAAAATTCCCGAGGATCCGTGTAAGATCGTGAGTTTGTACGACATTTTGGAGTCAGCAGTTCGTTGCGGTTGCTCTTATCTGTATGAATGGTAAATAAAGTTGAGTAAGAATGCGTGGTATCGCATTGGCTTCCAAGCCGGTATCAATGCGTATTTAAAGCGGTCCGTATTTTTTTATTGTTTCTTTTGAAAGGTTTCCCATGTCGACAACCAGACGGCAGTTTCTCACGACCACAACCTCTCTTGCGACAGCGGTATCGGTGCCGTATTTCGGGTGGCAGAAAAAAACACTTGCGGACGAAAGCCAGTCCAAAAATGACCGAGTATCAATTGGTCTCATTGGGGCTGGTGGTATGGGGCTAGGGAACCTTCGTGCGGCATCTCAATGGGTTGATGTTGTCGCCATTGCAGACGCTGATGCCGGTCGTGCATCTGCAGCGAACAACACGCTGAGTGATGGAAAGGCGAAGGAGTATGCCGACTACCGAGCCGTTCTTGATCGAAAGGACATCGACGTTCTTCATATTGCAACGCCAGATCATTGGCACACAAAACCATTAGTTGAAGCAATGCTTGCGGGCAAAGACGTCTACTGTGAGAAGCCGCTCACTTTGACAATTGATGAAGGAAAACTCATTCGGAAAGTTCAGAAGGAAACGGGTCGTGTTGTTCAGGTTGGAACACAACAGAGAAGCCAGTTTGAGGAGTTTGTAAAAGCGATTGCGATGGTTGCCGATGGCCGGGTTGGAAAAATTAAAAAGGTAACAGCCGCAATTGGGGCTGGTCCGACATGTGGTCCTTTGCCTACGGTGACACCGCCGGCAGAACTGGACTGGGATCGATGGTTGGGGCCTGTGCCTGCTGTTGACTATCGCTATTTCCGAAAGCCTTCCTCAGGGAAGAAGCTTGCACGTCCAAATACGAATTGCCATTATGAGTTTCGGTGGTGGTATGAATTTTCAGGTGGCAAACTGACCGACTGGGGCGCACACCATGTTGATATTGCTGTCTGGGCTCTCGAACAGGCTGGGCAAGCAGGAGAGCATGGTGGTCCAACAGGCATAGGTGGTAAGGCCACTCATCCGGTGCCGTTTAAGAACGGTATGCCAGTAGATCGAGACCGCTATAACACAGCAACGGCTTTTCTGCTTACGGCAACATATCCTGAGAATGTGGAACTCATTATTCGACACGACACGGATAACGGTGTGACCATTGAGGGAGATAAAGGAAAGATTTTTGTGAATCGTGGCAAGCTTGTCGGTGCTCCTGTCGAAGCGCTTGCGGATGATCCTCTTCCGGAGGATGCAATTGCGAAGGTTTATAAGAATCTTCCCATGGAGGCAGATGGTCGTAAGGCGCACTGGGCCACCTTTCTGAATTGTGTGAA
>ERZ802819.1066-NODE-1066-length-17440-cov-7.50733_pt1 | contig 17440 bp, 19 predicted proteins | sample MGYA00345647_ERZ802819 | MGnify/ENA primary metagenome ERZ802819 (study PRJEB30503, sample SAMEA104212355) | marine metagenome | biome: Westerlies Biome; feature: [SRF] surface water layer (ENVO:00010504) within the epipelagic zone...; material: water... | reverse complement strand
TCACGATTATGAGTCGTGCGCTCTTACCAACTGAGCTACGCCGCCTTAAGACTTATTTTACCTTATGAGCCCTCTTCCGGATTTGAACCGGAGACCTCTTCCTTACCATGGAAGTGCTCTACCTACTGAGCTAAGAGGGCCAGTGCCGAGAGTAGGATTCGAACCTACGAAGGCATAACCGGCAGATTTACAGTCTGCTCCCTTTGGCCGCTCGGGCATCTCGGCGTAACAATAAAGTCTCTCTAAAGTTTAGATTATATAGAAAAATTAGTGAGATGAAATTTTAAATCATTAACATAATCTTATGGATAAGAAAATTAAAAATTTTATCGATAATCTACTTGAAAATAATATTTTAGATAAACAAACGTACGAAAATATTCTTAACTATCAAGAAAATAATACTATTTCGCAAAAATCAAAAGTAGCTAAAGCACTAACTCTAATTGGTGGTTTCTTTGTGTTATCTGGTTTGCTTGGAACTTTACCTTTAATTTGGGAAAACCTATCTTACTGGGCCCAACTATTATTACTGATTGTAACAACTTTCTTTTTATTCTATGCAGCTGGATACAGCCAAAAACTTGATAATCAGAGACTTTTGATATTTAAATCTAATGAAAGAGTGTCTTCATTTTTATACCTGACTTCTACAGTCTCATTTGCAGCAGTAGTGGTATTTGCATTGAACATATTAGGGGAAACTACAACATTCAACCTTTCAGAAGATCTTGCAATATTAATCACCTCAACAACAGTTTTAATCTATTCTTCATACTTGTATAAAAAGACTTTTGAAATATTTCAACATATTGCTCTGTTTTATACACTAATTTTCTTTTTAGGAAGTGTTGGAAATTTATTCTTAAGAAATGTAGAACCATGGGGAATTGGTTTGTTCATATCAAGTGTAGGAATAATATGGGGCCTCAATACATACTCTAAGCTATTGCAACCAAGTTGGCTTGGATATTTTTTATCATCAACAACTATTGCGATTGGAGTAGTTGCAATAGTTGAAGACTTACTTTCAAATGCAGAAATAGCAAGTATTGTAATTTTAATTATTGGTTCCAGTCTTTATATCTGGATAAGCATCAAGCTCTCTGAACAAGTAATTTTTTATATTGGTGGTCTCGGATTGATTATCAACCTTCCTAGATTAATTACAGAGTTGCTCCCAGACAACATTTGGCCTCCTCTTATATTATTCGTTGTTGGAGGAGTCTTAGTAACTGTTGGTCTATATTTAAATACCCTTAGAGAAAATATAAAGAAAATCTCGTGAAGAAAAAGTCATTTTTAATTCAATCACTTATAATTTTGTTACTTTCTGTGGGTATTGTTGCATCATTTGGAATAATTCCTCTGCCTGAATACAGTACAGAGATAAATCAGGAGCTTAACGGAGAAATTTTTTATCTAGTTGAGATACAAAGTTCAAATATTCTTCCACCTGCTCCAGATATCGTAGATCAATGTATCTTTAAAATTGATATCTCATCACCGATTACTGATGAAGAAAAAGTAATCTGTACTAGTGATTTATATCAATATTCGTATGACATCTACTTGAACAATACGGAAATAGATGAAAATCAGAATCTAGTTTTACGTTATTGGGACAACTCCTCTAATTCTGAAATGACACTGGTGATAAACCCTGAAAATAGTGAGATTAAAAAAGTAAACAATGAAGATGTCTCCATGGGTAGAAGTGCCTATGAAGTTAATTCTTTAGGGGAAAAGCTTCTTAGCTCCTGGGATATGAGGGAAATGAGTGCAAGATCAGCTGGAATTTACTACCAAAAAAATTCAAATATAATTGAAATCTTTAATGTTGAAGCGCCAACAAATTATTACTTTGAATCTTTGAGGTGGTCTCCAGATGGAAACAGTATTGTTGCATTAGATACTGAAAATGCGATAATTATTTTTTCTAAAAATAAAATTCATGAACCAATAAAGTTGCATCTTAGTAGCTCTTATTCGCCACAATTTGAAGGGGACGAAAAAGTTATTTATCAATTAATTGGTTGGAATAACTAAGAAAAGTTTTTAGTAGGCCTGACGCCAACTTCGCTGATGACGTGAGCTGCACTTCTATTAGCAATATCAGCAGATTCTTCTATAGTTAGTTTTTTTTGTAAGCCGTATAAGTATCCTGCAGCAAAATAATCTCCCGCACCTGTTTTATCAATAACTTCTGCTTCAGCTGCTTCATAATGGACTTTTTCTCCTTTGCTAACTACTACAGCACCATTTGGACCAAGCGTGCAGACTAACTCTTCTAAGTCTGGAAACTCTTTTTCAAAGTATTCAAAAGCATCTTCAGTAGTCTCCTTCAGAGACAATGCCATAATTTCTTCCTCATTACAAAATACAAAATCAATACTGTCTTTGATGAATTCAATAAAACTATCTCTGTGCATCTCAACACAAAAAACATCTGATAAAGTAATAGCATTTTTCCCACCAGATAATTTATTTAATTTAGCAGCGTGTAAAAAAGCTTCTTTACTGGTAGGTCTATCCCATAGATACCCCTCCATGTAGAGGATTTCAGCTGACTCTATTGCTTTATCATCTAAATCTTCGATTGAAAGAAATGCACCAGCTCCTAAATAGGTATTCATTGTTCTTTCCCCATCTGGGGTTATAAATATTGCACAATGTCCAGTTTGATTATTTTCTGATTCAAATACAGTAAAGTCTTTGAGTCCAGATTCAATGACACTAGCTTTGAATTGTTTTCCAAGATCATCGTCTGAGATTTTTCCTATAAATCCAACATCACCACCAAGTTGTGCGGCCCAATAGGCTGTATTTGCAGCTGAACCACCTGCAGCTCTCGTAGGATTAGTCATCGAATCTAATAAGATATTCGACCTATCTTTATCAACTAAGGTCATTCTGGCTTTGTTTAAATTTAGTTTATCGATAACCTCTTCTTCAATTTTTTGAAGAGAATCTACCATTGCATTCCCGATACAAATTATCACAGAATGATTTTAGATGACTATCCCAATATTGCCATTTAAATCAACTATTTTTTCAGAGGTCAAAGACAGCTGCTTCATTCCTCCAGTCAGATTAAATGACTTCAAACCCTCATTTTTCATAAAAGAACTAACTCTTCCGGATCTAGCCCCAGAACGACAAATGATAATGTAATTATCATTTGTTTTAAAATCATTTATTTTCTCAGGAATCATACCCATAGGTATGTGTTTAGCCTCAAGATGGTGACCAGCATCCCATTCATCTTGCTCACGAACATCGATTAATTCATAACCGTCACTGAGATAAGTTTCTAAATTTTCTGGTGCAACTGTTTCCATATCATCCATACCGAATACCACTTGCGTCCTCCCTTAATCTTCTAACTCTTTCGGCTGTTGGTGGATGTGTTGAAAAAAGTTTTCTCATACCTCCTCCAGATAATGCTTTTAATGGATCTGATATAAATAACTGACTTACAGCAGGATTTACATTCATGGGAAGTTTTGAGTATGCTTCAATTTTTTCTAGTGCTGAAGCTAGTGCTAGTGGCTTTCCAGAAATATCTGATCCAGTCCTGTCGGCGCCGAATTCACGTGTTCTTGATATTGCCATACGTATTATTATTGATGCTAACGGGGCTGCTATCAAAGCTATTATGAAAAATAAAGGGTGTGTATTTCGATTTCTATTTCCTCCACCCCATAAAACACTTCTTGACATAAAAGATATTGTTGAGGCGAGCATTGCAGCCATACTTGAAACTAGAATGTCTCTATTCTTTATGTGTGAGATTTCATGTGCCAAGACACCTTCGAGCTCATCATTGTTCAATACTTTTAAGATTCCTGTTGTAACTGCGATACTTGCATTTTTTGGATTTCTACCTGTAGCAAATGCATTAGGTTGATCGTTCTCAATGATGTATAAGCTTGGCATAGGCATTTTCTCTTTTTGAGTTAAATATCTAACAATACCTCTTACATCATCGTATTCACCCTCACTAATTTCTTTGGCTTTGGTTGAAGATAGTGCAATTTTTCCTGAATAGAAATATATTAAAAAGTTAAAAATAGCAGCAAATGTTATAGAAAAAATTAAATTATAACCAAGTGTTTGAGCCGTAAAAAGGACTACCAGGCTCATGAGGGTTAAAAGAATAGTAGTTTTTATTTGATTCATATTATTAATTATAAATCATCAAGTTTATATTTTTTTGGCTGTAAGAATCTTAAAGCCACCTAGTCCGCGTTCGTTCCGAATTGCCTCTAACCCAACAAGATCAGACTTGATTTTCAATTTATCTAGACCATCAGCATTCTGAAATTCACTCTGAATTTTTTTGTAAAAGGTCAAAAAACCATGCTGTTCTAAAAATTCTTTTTGAGATGATAATTCAACATCAAAACCTAGCTCAGATAGGGAATTTTTAACACTTGTAAAATTTATATCGTAAGTTATGTCCGTAGATGTTGGTTGTAGTATTGTCTCACCTGCTAGATGGTGGTTCTTATAAGTTCTTATAAGAGATTTGTAAGGTTTGCCTTTCCTTTCATGAGCCTCATAACCATAGTCGATTATAAGTAAAAATTTGGGGTTAAATTGTTCAACAATCTCTCCAAGATAAGTTGTTATATTTCTTTGTATTTCAACTTCAATGTCATCAAGAGGTTCAATGTTATTTTGTTGTATCCAAGATAAACTCTCTGCCCTCATGGGAACTAGGTTATAACTTAATGACTCAGTGTCTATTTTGATTACTTTTTCAAACCACTTTTTTTCCTTACTCACACCAATAGAGCAAGCTATATTATCAAGTACTTCATTCATATAAATTAAATCAATTTCCTCTGATGGGACCATGTCTATCGATTTAAAAACATTGAATTCTTTTTCTTTCAAACTGAGAAATGCTGTTTCAGATTTTTCAATAAGAAAAAGATTCTTTTGAGAATAATTTTTAATTTGAGTTGCTAATGAACCTGTGCCTGGACCTACTTCTACTACATTATTTTTGATTTTTTTACTATCCATCCAATTTGAAATAAATAAACCGAAGTAATTCGATACTTCAGGTGATGTTAGAAAATCACCATCCTTACTAGACCTAATTTTTGTTGTATTAAAAAAACCATATTCTGAGTACAGACACTCCTCCATATACTCATCAAAAAAAACATAATCGCGTTGATATTTTTCTTGTAGGTGATTTATGAATTTAGAGTTAGACAACCTAATTAACTATTAAAAAATAATGCTGAAGCATTACCGAGATTTGAAAATATATTTGGAAAAATTCCAGCTATAAAGGTTATGACAAGACTAATGAAACCTACAACTTTTAGAGGGCCTAATAGTGTAGGCTTTGTATTTACTGTAATATTTTCAGATTGAGAATCCATCCATATTATTTTTGAAATTCTTGCATAGAAAACAAGACCAATAACAGCATTGATTGCTCCAATAATTGCTAATGTTATTCCATAAACTTCGCCAGTGCTTAGTAAGCTTCTAAAAACTACAAACTTTGCAAACCAGCCACCTAGTGGTGGTATACCAGCAAGTGAAAAGAAAAATATCGTTGCAAAAATAGAAGTTAAGGGTTGGTGCTTTGCAAGACCTCCCCACTCATAAATATTATTGCTACCACTGGTATTAATAAGGACATTGACAACAAGGAAAGCACCAAGATTCATAAATGCATAAATGATTAAATATGTAACACTAGCATAAATACCATCCGCATAGTCACCTGATATTCCAGCTACAGCAAGTGGAGCTAAAATGAATCCAGCTTGAGCAATTGAGGAGTACGCCAAGAGCCTTACGGGATTGGATTGTTGGAGTGCAGATAAATTACCTATGAACATTGTTAGTGCTGAGATTATTACTAAAACAATTCCCCAACTCGAACCTGAATCAGGAAATACTTTTGTAAGAATAATCATTAAAGCTACGAATCCCGTTGCTTTTGAACTGACTGACAAGTAAGCAGTTACAGGAAGTGGTGAGCCTTCGTATGTGTCCGGTGCCCACGAATGAAAGGGAACAACAGATATTTTAAAACCAATGCCAGCAAGTATTAACATAACACTTAAGAGAGCTGCAGGTGAGTTGGAGAGATTAGTTACTAATAATACTTTTGAAATTTCAGAAAAGATTAGCTCTCCAGTTAGTCCATAAAGCAGGGAGAAGCCATATAAGATAAGCGATGCAGACAATACTCCCAATAAGAAGAACTTAATAGCTCCCTCATTAGATTTTTGATCACCTTTTTTCCAACCTGATAATAGAAACATAGGTGCAGATGCCAATTCAATCCCAATAAATAGTGTCAACATGTCTCTGGACGAAGTAACAACTAACGCTCCGAGTAGTGAGCTTAAGAGGAGGTAGTAGTACTCACCTTGGTAGTATCTGTCACTCTCTATAAAATTAATTGAGAGTAAGAAAGTAAGGTAGGTTACCAGAATAAAAAGTCCTTTTAAAATTATGGAAAATTTATCAACAACGTAGCTTCCTTCAAAAAGGATTAAGGGATTTTCATAATTAACCCACTGAAAAATTAAGGGTATAAATGAAACTAGCGAACCTAGTAGGGCTACTAATGCTACATAAAATTTAGACTTCCTAGGTAAAAGAAGATCAAAAAATATGGTTGCTACAATAGTGAAAACAACAATTAATTCACTGGAGATTGCAAAGTAATTAATGGAAATATTAGCCTCCGAATGCTTTGGTAACCAAACTGATTACAGCATCATTTGTAGATCCGAAAATTAACTTAGGAAAGACACCTATAAGTATTGTTAAAATAACAAGAGGTATCCATGCGGCTAATTCATATGCATCCGCATCGTGGAGTTCTTTATCTTTCCATTCATCACTTGGCTCTCCTAAATTTACTCTTTGAAGCATCCAGAGAAGATAGCCAGCAGTCAAAACAGTACCTATTGCTCCAGCAACCATAGATGTTCTAAAAATAGTAACATTAAGGCCTGGCAGTGGATTGTATGCTCCTAATAAAGCCATAAATTCACCCCAGAAACCTGCTAATCCAGGTAGCCCTAGTGATGCCATTGCTGTAAAAGCTAATAGTGCTCCAGTCTTTGGAAGAAGTTTCATGTTTCCACCAAGTCTTCCCATATCTCGGGTGTGATAAGTGTGTGCCATTGATCCTGATAAGAAGAAGAGTAATCCAGTAATGACTCCGTGAGCAACCATCCCAATCATTGCCGCATTTATCCCAATAGAAGTTAGAGAAGATATTCCAAGCATTACAAAACCCATATGACCAACTGAGGAAAAAGCTATCAATCTCTTTAAGTCAGTTTGTGCAAGACAAGCTAGAGAACCGTAAATAATACCAATAGCTGATAATATTGCGATCGCAGGCGCCCAAACTTTAGCTTGTTCAGGAAGAATCGGTAAGGCAATTCTAACAAACCCGTATGATCCTAATTTTAAAAGTATCGCAGCAAGTAACACCGATCCGACTGTCGGTGCTGCTGTGTGTGCATCAGGCAGCCAGGTGTGAAGAGGCCACATTGGTACCTTAACTGCAAAACCTAAAAACAATACAGCAAACACTAATGTTGCAAAAGTGCCCGTGAAAGCACCGTTTGTACCCAATTCAATTAATTCAGGAATGCTGAAAGTTTTGGCTCCCCGGAAATAAAGTCCTAAAAAGCCCAGCAACATAAATGCTGATCCAAAAAGTGTAAAAACAAAAAACTTAATGCTTGCATATAAACGAGTCTCAACCTGATTCTTAAGACCTGCGACAGTTCTCATTGTTTTGTCTCCCCAAATTCCAATCATGAAATACATAGGTAATAAAACAAGCTCAAAGAATACAAAGAATAGTATTAAATCTAGTGCAACAAATGTACCATTCATTCCTGTTTCTAGAATTAAGATTAAAGCCATCATTCCTTTTGGGCTCTTAGGTTCTGGGAGATGCTCAAAAGAATAAATTATTGCTAATACAGTTATAAAAGTTGAAAGAAGTAATAGGGGTAAGGATATTCCATCAATACCAATTTCATAATTAGAATTTATGGCTTCAATCCAAGAAAGTTTGCTCCCCAACTGAAATTGTTCTGCTTTAGAATAATCAAACTGAATAGCGATAATTACGCTCAAGATGAAAGTGATTATTGAAGAACCAAGTGCAGTTAGTTTAATTAGTAATTCTTGTTTTTTAGGCAACAGTGCAACTACTAAAGCACTGACTAGTGGAAAAAATACGACTAAGGATATGCCCAGTCCATTCTCTAAGAATTCAAAACTATTAGTTACTATTTCCATTTTTCCTCCTATAACACTAACAAAATTAATAAGCTAATTACTATTACTCCACTTAAAAAATACATAATATACTGTTGAGCTTTTCCAGTTTGAAGAAGCTTTACTCTAGCACCCAATGCATCAGTTGAAGACGATGATACGTTTAATGTCTTATCAATTCCACCTTGATCAAATTTTTCGTATACAATATTTCCTAAAAATGTAGCTGCTGTTCCAAACATATTTACTGCCCTATCCAAAATATTAGTGTTAAATCTGTCAACTATATTAGATAGTGTTGATTTAGTTGGATTTATAATGTACTTGAAATAAAAGTCGTCAAGATAATATTTGTTTTCTAAAATATTCCATACTGGCTCAACTTTAATCTTTTCATCGCCATCTTCAGGCTTACCTAAAACTTGATATACATAATAAGCAAGACCGATCCCAGCAAGTCCTGCTAGCAAACCACTAGATAATGCAAAATAATCAAAAGACTCAGGGTGATACTCAACTATGGGATTTTTCCTTGTTGTTACCCAGTCAGTAAAACCTGTATATATTCCTGGAATATTTACCCAGCCAGCAGTTATCGCAAATCCAGCAAGGACAATAAGAGGAGTTGTCATCATTGAATCGGATTCATGTGGGTGTCCATTGCCCCTGTAATCACCAAAAAATGTTAACACTACAGCTCTGGTCATATAAAAGGCTGTAATAAAAGCACCTGCTACAGCAATGGCAAAATATGCACTGTACCCTCCATGGTTTAGGGATGCGAGTATCTCATCTTTTGAGAAAAAGCCAGCAAGTGGTGGTAGTCCTGCAAGAGCAATTGTTCCTAAAATAAATGTTGTATAAGTTCTAGGCATTTCTTTTCTCAACCCACCCATTTCCTTCATGCTGTTTGAATGTACCGCATGAATTACAGATCCAGCACCTAGAAAGAGTAGAGCTTTAAAAAATGCATGTGTCCAAAGGTGAAATAGTGCAGCTGTATATGCTCCTGAGCCAATAGCTGCAACCATATATCCAAGTTGACTAACAGTTGAATATGCAAGAACTTTTTTTAAGTCATCTTGGACTATTGCTATTAACCCTGCAGCAAAAAGAGTTATAACACCGAATAGTAAAACTACATCTAGCGCTTGACTTGCCATGCCTTGATAAAAAGGAAACATTCGTGCAAGCAAATATACTCCTGCTGTAACCATTGTTGCGGCGTGCATAAGAGCCGAAACTGGTGTTGGGCCAGCCATAGCATCGGGTAACCAAACATGAAGGGGAAACTGTGCACTTTTACCCATTGCCCCAATAAATAATAAAACTCCAGCAAGATATGCTACAGACTTTAGTGACTGGTAGTCGTGAGTAGATTGGTAAAGAATTTCACTTATTCTCATCGTCCCAGTAGATAATGCTAAAACAATTATTCCAATCATTAACCCAACGTCTGCAATTTTATTAGTTATAAATGCTTTCATTGCTGCAGATGAATTTTCTTTCTTTTCCCAATAATGACCTATTAATAAATATGAACAAACACCTACAAGCTCCCATCCAATCAGGAGTTGTAATAAAGTCGGAGAGGAAACCAGAACCAACATACTTCCTGCGAACAAAGTTAGGGACGTGAAGAAAAAAGTATAACGGACCTCTCCTTGCATATAATTTGTTGCGTATATAAAAACTAAACTAGCCACAGTTCCGACAACAAAATACATCATTATAGAAAGACCATCTACAACCCAACCAAATTCAAGATCGAATGAACCAATACTTCCAACATTAATAAAAAACTCTGATGCTACACCTTCAGTAATATTTAAATAGAGAAGATACGAACTAAAAGTAAAGATAAAGCCTATTGTAGCAAGAGCAATTTCTGCTCCTTTAAGAGGGAGGAACTTACCAAAAAAAGTAATCAGTAAAGCAGCTAAAAATGGAAGAACAACAATTAACCAAGTGTATTCCGCAACAGCTCCACCATCTGTGTATGTTGCTTTTCCTTCAGCAAGAAAAGAGATTGAGTTAATATTTACCATTTCAATAAATCGAATTCATCAATGTTTGCAGTTTTTCTATTTCTAAACAACATTAGAACAATAGCTAATCCAATACCTACTTCTGCAGCAGCTATTGTGATAATAAAAATTGTAAAAATTTGACCCTGAAGAAGTGCATCTCCCAACATTGCATTAAAAACAACGAAGTTTATGTTTACTGCATTCAAAATTAATTCAATAGATAAAAGAACCATAACAACATTTCTTCTAACTAAGATTCCATAAATACCTATTGAAAATAATCCAGCTGCTGCAATTAAAAAAGGTTGTACACTCATATTTGATTCTCATCCATTAGAGCATTATCTTGCCTTGCTAAAGTAATACCACCAATTAGAGCTGCTAGTAATACAAAAGAAACAACTTCAAAAGGAAACACAAATCTACTCAATAAAATCTCACCGAGTAGCTCTGTTGATGTACCTGATGTAATAATTATTTGTGAGTCGAAAGTATCTAACATAACATATGAAAAGATTCCAAAAATTGATAAAGACACTACTAGTGCTAAACTTTTATTTTTGTCATTATCTAATTCAGCATTTTGACCTAATGGTGCTCTGGTAATCATGATTCCAAATAAGAAAAGAACTATTACTGCTCCAATATAAACAAGCACAATTACAAGTGCAACAAATTCTGCAGATAGTAACAGGAATGTAGCGGCAGTTATAGCCAATGTAAAGACTAGAGATATTGCAGCATGAATAACATTTGATGTGGTAACAACTTTTACAGCAACTAACAAAAGTCCCAATAATAAAAAGTAGCTGATAATGTCCAAAGCTTCCATATTAATTTTCTAGACCTTCCACTTCAGGTACTGTGTTTAACCACTGGTCAAGCCTGTTTTTGTCATGAAGCATGTCGCCCATATTATATTCTGAATATTCATATTCTGGTGTCCAAAACAATGCATCAAAAGGACAAACTTCAACGCAAATCCCACAATACATACATAGAGCGTAGTCTATATCAAACCTATCAAGAACCGCTCTACTTCGTTGTCTACCCCCAGGTTTTGCAGGAGGTTGTAACTCTTTGTGACCTTCTATGTAGATACACCAGTCTGGGCACTGTCTTGCACAAAGCATACAACTAGTACAGGCATCCTGATCAAGCGCAATAACTCCTCTTGCTCTTGGGGCTACAATTTCTTTTTCAAATGGATAGTTAACATTTGGATTTGGGCTTAGTGGGGAAAGAGTCTTAATCATATTAAATAATAGAATCTTCATTCCTGTCAAAAAACCAGGTAACTTAGGTCTAAATTTTTTCATTTAAAATACAACTTTCATTATGGATGTTATCAATATATTAAGGAGAGCAAGAGGAATTAATACTTTCCATGCTAAGTTTTGAAGTTGATCTTCTCTAAATCTTGGAAAAGACCACCTAACTAAAACTAAAATAAAACCAAGAAAGACTGTTTTAGTTATTAATACAACTGGTCCATAAAAATTAACCCACTCTACCGGCAAGAGGGGTACATGATATCCACCTAAAAATAATGTAGAGGCTACAGCACATAGAATAAACATGTTCATGTATTCGGCTATATAAAAAATTAGGAATCTTACTCCCGAATATTCTGTTAAAAATCCACTAACAAGTTCTGACTCACCTATTGGCATATCAAATGGGACTCTCATCATTTCAGCTGTAGCAGCAATCATAAAGATTAAGAAAGCTAAACCTTGCCCAGAAAGTACAAATGGAAGTCCAAACTCTATCTGTTTTTCGACTATTCCCACTAGAGACATTGTTTCAGCCTGGATTACAACACCAACTACTGCAAGAATTAATGGAAGTTCATAGGCAATTAACTGTCCTGCAGCACGTATCCCACCCATTAATGAGTATTTGTTTGCAGATGACCATCCGGCAGTAAGAACGCCTAGTGTTGATAAGGAACTTATAGCCAATAAGTAAAAAACTCCTAAGTCTAAATCACTACCAACCAAAGTTGGACTGATTGGCACAACAACAAATAAGCCAAAAACAGAAGCAAGGACATATGCCGGTGCCCACTTAAATACTGCTGAATCAACATTTGTTGGCGTAATATCTTCTTTCTGAAAAAATTTAATTATTTCAGCTAATGGAAAAATAAATCCTCTTAGGCCAACATGAAGAGGTCCAGGCCGTCTTTGCATCCATGAAGCACCTTTAACATCAAGAATTGTAAATATGACCGCCCCATTTAAAGCAAAAGCTAGAACAATACCTGCTGTCACCATTACTTGAGAGATATCAATCATCTGTCAACATCTCCTAAAACAAAATCTAAACTTCCCATAATCGCAATTAAATCGGGTAACAACTGATCTTCAAGCAGCACAGGAAGAATTGAAATATTGCTGAAGGATGGTGTCCTAATTTTAAGCCTATAAGGTCCGAGTCCACCCTCGGAAATAACATAGAATCCCATTTCACCTTTTGGATTTTCAGTTCTTACATAAGATTGACCCTTTGGAACTTTTATAACTTTAGGAACTTTTGTTTGTAGAGGCCCACTTGGCATAGAGTCAATCGCTTGGAGTATAATTTTTGCTGACTCTTTCATTTCCATTAATCGGACATACCAACGATCATAACAATCACCGTTTTCTCCTACTGGAATTTCATATTCGAATTGGTCATAAGGTAAAAAATCAGTCTGCGTTCTTAAATCAAACTTTACACCAGAGGCTCTTAGTATCGGACCAGAAACTCCGTACTCTTCAGCAAGTTCTTTAGATATAATTCCTACTCCCTTAGTCCTGACTTTAAAGACTTCATTACCTCCAACTAAATCTTCCATTCTTTCAACAGCATCAAGAACTTTCTCCATTGCGTCTCTAGTTTCTTGGTAAAATCCAGCTGGTAAGTCTTGTATATTTTTCTTAGTTGTTGGCCCCGCACCTGCAGCTGGTTTTATGCCACCAATCCTATTAAAGTTTGGATGAAATCTACCACCTGTTACTGATTCAATTAGGTCGAGGATTCTCTCCCTGTCTTCCATTGCAAGAAATATTGGAGTCAATGCACCTATTTCTAGTGCATAAGCGCCATTGAATACAAAATGAGATGCTATTCTTGCCATTTCAGTGAGAATTAATCTAATGTGCTTTGCTCTTTCAGGTGCTTCTATTTCCATTAATTTTTCTGTTGCAGCAATAAAAGGTATTTCATTAGCAAAACCCGAAACCCAATCAATTCTATTTACCAGTGTTGTTATTTGTGGATACGTTCTAACCTCAGCAAGTTTTTCATATCCTCTATGCATATAACCTAATACTGGCTCAACACTTGAAATTTTTTCACCATCTACTTTTGCTACTAACCTTAAAACACCATGCGTTGAGGGATGTTGTGGACCTATGTTTAAAGTCATATCTTCAGTTTCTATTTCAACTGAAACTGATGCCTCAGAGACATAAGGGATATTACCAGCATTTAAAATATCATCCATCTTAACTGCCTCCCTCTGATCCATCTTCTGGCATGCCCTCCACATCGACTTCCCCAGGCCAAGGTTTCACTTCTCTACTAATTAATTCAAATGATTTAAGCATTGGATTACCTTCGTAATCGTCTGGAAGATACATTTTTTCAAGATTTGGATGGTTACTGAATTCAATACCGAACATTTCATATGCCTCACGTTCATGCCAATTTGAACCTGCAAAGACTTCAACAAGAGAAGGAATGCTTGCATTCTCCTTTTCAATTTCTGTAGATACGAGGACAACATTTCCATCTATTGAATCTGACAGGCAAAAAATTATTTCAAAACATGGTGATACGGGTTCTTTTGGAGGGTCCCCTACAGACACTTCATTTTCCCAATCAATAGCACTGAGCCAAGAAAAGTATGTGAGATTGAATTCATCTTTAAGCATTGAGGCTGTGCTTGTCCAATCAGAGGTCTTGACCTTTATTTTTAATGTATCAAAATTATTTTCTAAATTTGGAAATTTTGAAGATAGGGATTCTATAAACTCTGCATTATTAGACAGGTTCATTTTGATCTGCTTTCCATTTTTCTTTCATGTCTTCTCCTCTTATTTTCTCTTGCAGGAGAATAATTCCTTCTTGTAAAGCTTCAGGTCTCGGTGGGCATCCGGGTACGTACACATCAACGGGTATTAGTTGATCTACACCTTTAGTGACGGAATAAGAATCCCAATATGGGCCACCACTGTTTGAACATGAGCCCATAGAAATCACATATTTTGGTTCTGGCATTTGATCATAAAGTCTTTTTACTGCAGGTGCCATTTTGTCAGTAACCGTTCCTGCGACAACCATTAAATCAGCTTGCCTTGGTGAAGCTGGCAGTGGAATAATTCCTAGTCTCATAAAATCATGCCTAGGTCCACTTACAGCCATAACTTCTATAGCACAACAAGCTAGACCAAATTGAAAATACCACAGTGAGTATGACCTTGCCCAGTTTAAAACTGATGATATAGGTTTTGGTAATCCAAATTTATCAACTACTCCCATTTCAAGACGTCCTTTCTAATTGCGTAGATTAATCCAATAAGCAAAATAAAAATAAATACCAACATTTCAATTAAGCCGAAATAACCTAACTTCTCAAGATTAATTGCCCATGGGAATATGAATACTGCTTCAACATCAAAAATTACAAATAGTAAGCCAAAAATATAGTACCGGATGTATGTCTGACTCCAACCAGTTCCAACTGGGTCAACACCTGACTCATAGGTTGTGAGCTTTTCAGGAGAGGGGTTATTGGGTCTGAGAATGGCTGCAATCGATGTCAAGATAAGCATAAATATAATGCCCACTGCTAGCAATACTGCTACTGTTGCGTACTCCTGAAAATAAGAATTCATAATTTGATTTTAACCAACCCTTAGGAAATTTTAGTTTTATTTGAAAGTTGAGCGTAATTGTTTGTAAACTTTTTTTATGGATCATTTAGACAATATTTTTGGAAAAAGCAACTTACTAGACTTATCTAAAAAAATTTTTAATATCGTACTAAATGAAGATGTATTTTATGAAGAATACGAAGTAAAGCTTAATTCTGAAATATTAAAGGCAGAGACAATAAACTTTGTTTTAGCTGATGGGCTAGGTACTGAAAATTTAAAAATTTCAAGGTCTGATTTTTTAAATAATTCAAATTCATTTTCTGTTAACTCAACCTTTCCAAGTTCTACAAATGTCGCCTTAAGCACTATTAATTACGTTTCTAAACCTGTAGATACTGCCATTCTTGGTTACTACCTTTTTGATGAAAATGAGTATGGTCTTATTAATGCTCTGAACTGGAATCAAGATAATAAATCAATATTGACAGACGTCGATATCAAAGATAATAAAACAATATGGACCATTCTTAAATCTAAAGGTATTACATCTAATAACATTCAACCTAAAGATCTTATAAAGAGTGCGCTGTCTGAATACATTTATAAAGACTCTCATCAAATTGCATACAAAGATACTGATGAATTGAACGAAATAATAAGTGATTCTTCTGTTTTAGATAATCGTTTTAACTTTATTTATTATCCAAACATTGATATTTCAGCTCACGTGTTTGGTGTTGGTAGCGAGGAGTGGCATAAAGAAATTGATATCTTTGAAAAATTTATAAAAAATTTAAATAATTCACACTCAAGGAAAATGTATACTCTTATCACCGCTGACCATGGCCTTACAAATATCTCAGATAAAAATAGAGTTTATTTAGATTATTCAGATGATATTAAGATTTTTGGAGATCAAAGAAGTGTATATATCAATGGAGATTCTAATAAGGTTAAGAAAATTTTTAAAGATGTGCCAGGACGATTTCTTACTTCTGAAGAGATCAGAAAATTGTTAGGCAACCCGGAAACAGATTTAAGTAAAAGACTTTATCCCGACTATTGCTTTTTATTGGAAGATGGATATATAATTTTTCCAAAGCATTTAAAAGGTAGCCTGGTTGGCTATCACGGAGGCACAACTCCAGAGGAAATGTATGTGCCGGTTATCGAAATTATGAATTACTAATAGATATACTTATCAAATGAAATTCATTAAATTATTTTTATTTGCCTTGCTTATGACCGCTTGTACTGCATCATTTCCAACAAACATTTCTGAAGATAGCGTTTCTATGGGAATGACAGAACCAGGATCATTTAGAATGGGCTCAGACTCTATAGAAAGTAGTTCTATTTCCCAGGGAGAATATGTTATAAAATCTGCATATGGGAGTGTTGATGTCAGTACTTCAAACTTTGATAAAAAAGTTGATCGATTCAAAGATCTTGTTGAAAAATATAATGGGAATATTTCAGATACTTATCTTTCTAGTAACTATCAAGGTCTTAAAAATTTTAGTATCACATCAAATATTCCAGCTGAAGATTTTGATGAATTCTTAGCTGAAGTAGAAAATATAGAAAAGTTTTCAGATATTAGTATCAATGCTAATGACGTAACAACTTATGTCCTAGATATTGACTCGCGGTTACTTTCGTTACTTAATGAGAAAACAGCTCTTGAAGAAATTAAATTAGAGGCTAAAACAACATCTGAGCGATTAGAGGTGCAGAACCAACTTCGTTATGTAAATCAGGATATTGAAAGGCTTAAAGGACAAAAAGAATATTATGAAAATGCAACTTCATATTCAACACTAACTTTAAATATCAGAGAAGGTTCTGGGATATCGCTATTCTCTTGGAACTATTATTTTCAAAGAAGCTTAAATTGGATCGAAGGGATTGTTGGAGTCACAGTTTCTCTTGGCGTGATATTGGTACCGGTTTATCTATTATTTGTATTGTTTAAGAAAATCAGAAAAAAAGAATAGTGGCTTTCTCTTACGTTGGCCTCTTATTAATAATCTTATTAGTAATCTTTTTTGGAAAGAGGATTAAATAACCCCAACTTAGTTTGGTTGATAAGTTCCTGCAAATACTTGCCAAGCAAGACAAGTCTTAGCTAATAAACTTAGCCATATATAGGCTCTCTCTCCATAGAGATAATCTTTCCACTTACCTACACCTTTATATTGCAAAATCATATTGATTGAGAAGGTATTAAAAAAGAAAAAGATACTAACAAAT
>ERZ802819.1064-NODE-1064-length-17449-cov-15.2715_pt1 | contig 17449 bp, 17 predicted proteins | sample MGYA00345647_ERZ802819 | MGnify/ENA primary metagenome ERZ802819 (study PRJEB30503, sample SAMEA104212355) | marine metagenome | biome: Westerlies Biome; feature: [SRF] surface water layer (ENVO:00010504) within the epipelagic zone...; material: water... | reverse complement strand
ACTTTCTGATAATTTATTTTACAACATTAGTCATGTGGCTTTATTTTTATGTGGCATTCATTTAATAATTAAAAATGCAACTTAGGAGATAAAAATGGAAAGTGAAATTTTTAAAAAAGGAATAGCAAAAAGAAGGAAAGTACTTGGAGATGAATATGTAGATAAAGCACTTGCCTCAGCAGACGAATTGGGTGCAGATATGCAAAAATTAGTAACTGAATATGCTTGGGGTGAAGTTTGGAACAAAGAAAATCTGTCAGATAGAGATAGATCATTGGTCAACTTAGGCATGATTGCCGCTCTTAATAGATCGCATGAATTTAAATTACATGTCAGAGGTGCTTTGAATAATGGATTAACTAGATTACAAATTCGTGATATCGTTTTACAGATTACAATATACTGTGGAGCTCCCGCAGGTTTGGAGTCACTTAGGCATATTAGAGAAGTATTTGCTGAAGTTGATTCAGAAAATAAATAAATAAATTTAATGAACTGGGGATTTATTTATATGAAATAATGAATTTTCGTGTGGAAAGTAATGGATCATAATAAAATTAAAACAAATTTTGATGAAAATTTAGTTTCAACTAATGATGCAAACTTTAAAAGTTTATATGGTCTTACTCCAATTGTTGAAGATGCTATTTTAAATGCCATTAATAAAAAAAATAGAATAAGTTTAAAAAAGTTAATCGAACCACTTCATCCAGCTGATCAAGCGGACATGTTAGAAAGACTTAGTAATGAAAAATTAAATATTTTCCTAACTATTCTTGGAAGATCACTTGATCCAGAGGTTTTAGTTTATCTTGATCATAATGTTCAAGAAAAAGTTTTTAATATTCTTGGCCCTAAAGTTCTTGCAAAGGCAATTCCTGAATTACATTCAGATGATGCTGTTGAAATACTTCAAGAATTAGAAGAAAAAGATAGAAATGTAGTTATAAAACAACTGCCAAAAGCTGACAGAATTTTAGTTGAAGAGGCTCTGTCATACCCTGAGTATTCAGCTGGAAGGCTGATGCAACGGGAATTTTTGGCTTTTCCCGGAAATTGGACAGTAGGGCAGACAATTGACCATATGAGAGCAAATCCACAAGATGAAGAGGATAGTTTTTATTCAATTTATATTGTTGATCCTGCACATAGATTGATGGGAGTTATCTCCCTATCTAAATTATTATCTGCCAAAAGACCTGTGAGATTAAATGATTTAATGGAATTAAAACCAAGAAATGTGAATGTTGAAACTGACCAAGAAGAAGTAGCTCTTCTTTTTCAGCAGTATGGTCTTGTCAATATGCCTGTAGTTGATAATGCAGATAGGCTTCTTGGTGTAATAATTGTAGATGATATCGTTGACGTGATTAATGAAGAAGCAGAGGAAGATTTACAAGGATTAACTGGCGTAAGTGACCTTTCAATAACGTCATCTTTTTTAGAAACTGCTAAAGGACGTTTTTCCTGGCTTATTCTAAACATGTTTACTGCAGTTTTAGCATCTTCAGTTATAGGTTTGTTTCAGGAAGAAATTGAAAAATTAGTTGCGTTAGCTGTTCTCATGCCAATTGTTGCATCAATGGGAGGAAATGCAGGAACCCAGACAGTGACTGTTGCAGTAAGAGCATTAGCGACAAGGCAGCTAAATTATAGCAATCTTCAAAAATTTGTTTTAAAAGAAACATGGGTTGGTATGATTAATGGTCTTTTATTCGCTCTTTTGTCTATTGTTTTAGCTTATCTTTGGTTTGGCGATAAAGAAATCGCAATAATAATGGGATTAGCAATGATCGCTAATTTATTGTTTGCGGGTATTCTAGGTACTTTAATTCCACTAACACTAGAAAAATTTAAAATTGATCCTGCGATTTCTAGCTCTGTTTTTTTAACAACTGCGACTGATGTCATAGGTTTCTTTACGTTTTTAGGTTTATCGGCTTTAGTAATATTGTAATTTGGGTTATTAGTTGTGTCTTATCATTTAAAAAAAATAGCAGTCGGTATCGAAACAATTGAAAGACTTTATGTAAGACAAAAAATGATTAAAGAAACTTATGGCACAATATTACATACTACAAGAAATATGCCAAAAAAAAGAGAAGATTTAATTAAAACTGGTTCAATGTTTTGGATTATCAAAAGAAAAGTTTTAGTCCGGCAGAAAATATTAGATATTTTATCAGTTATTCGAAGTGATGGTAGCAAAGGGTGTGAAATTGAATTAGACAAAAAACTAATAAGAGTAATTCCCACTCCTATGAAACCCTTTCAAGGCTGGAGATATTATTTAGAGGAAGATATTCCAAGAGACTTGAATTTAGATGAAGAGACAGGTGAAAACTTACCAGATAATATAAATGCCGAACTGATTAAATTAGGATTATATTGATTAAGAAATTAACAAAAATAATAATTAAATTTTAAAAAATTTGTCTTTTGATCGAAATGCCAATAATAAATAATCGAAATTAAAGTATTTCTAGGAAAGTTAAAATGTTGTCCAAAATATTTAGTCTTAAAACTTTTATGTTTTTTTTAGTTTTAGGAATAAGTATATTTAGTTATAAGTATTTAGTATCTTCAAAACCACTTGCAAAGCCTTCAAAAGTTGAAGAAGAAACTTTTTATGTAAAAGTGGTTAAAACTAAAAGACATGACTATACTCCATCATCTGATGCATATGGAAAAATTGTTTCTTCAAGGATTGGCGATCTTCGTTTTGGTGTTTCCGGTAGAGTTAATTTTATATCTAATTCTTTTTTAAATGGTGCTTATGTAAAAAATGGACAAATTTTAGCAAAACTAGATCAAACACGCTTCTTGCTTGAAATAAAAAAACTAAATTTTGAAACACAAGAACTAGCTTCACAATTAGATATTAGAAAAAGACAAATAAAAAGATATAAGTCTATGCTATCAACAAAAGTTATATCGCAGAACAAGTATGATAATGAGTTAATTCTCTTATCAAAAAACAAGTCAGATTTTAATAGATCCAAAATTATTTTAGAAAAAGCAAAGGAAGATTTGTCTGATACTATTTTAAAAGCAAAATATAATGGTAGGCTATATAATGTTAAAATTAATAAAGGACAATTTATTTCAAGTAATGAAAAATTAGCTAATATATTTTCTACAGAAGATTTAGAAGTTGAGTTTGTTATACCATCAAAAATATATTCAAATTCAGACAATTTAATTGGAAAGTCTATTGATGTTATATGGGAGGGAGGCAATACCCCTCTAAAAAATATAAAAGCTAAAATTGAAAGAACAGACGGAAAAACAAATGAAGAAGAAGGTGGAGGAAAATTGTTTGCAAAAATTAATATTGTAGAGAATAAAAGTAATTATATCCCTCTTGGTACTTTTGTTCGTGTGAATTATCCAGTAGGTAATTTTAAAAATATATTTAAATTGCCTGAAACTTCTCTATACGGTGAAAATATATATTTTGTAGATAACGGCATTGCAAAGAAAAAAAAGGTGAACCTAATATACAAAGGTTCAGGATTTATTTTAGTTGACGGAAATATTTCAGAAAGTGATTTGATTATAACAACAAGAATGCCCGATAATTTAAATAATCAAAAAGTTACAATTTTAAATTAATTTTCCAAAAATATTAAAACTTTAGGATGAAATTTTGTTACAGTTTAAAGAGTCTGGTTTTTTAAAGTTTTTTGTAGAGCATCGAACCTCTGCAAACATAATAATGATATTAATGATTGTAGTTGGCTTACTTTCTATTGGTAGGTTGAATAAGCAATTTTTTCCTAACTTTGAAGTTGAGGTTGTAGCTGTTTCTGTAAATTGGGCTGGAGCTACAGCTGAAGAAATAGATAAAAATATTGTTCAATTATTGGAACCAGAACTACGACCTATCTCAGGTGTCAAGAAAGTATCATCAAAATCCGTTGAAGGTGTTGGTATTACACAAGTTGAATTTAACTATGGTTATGACATGCAAAAAGGGAGGACAGATATTGAAACCGCTGTATCCAGAATAAATTTTCCTCAAAAAGCAGACAAACCCAAAATAGTTGTTGGGGAATTTTTTGATACAGTTACTAGAATAGTTTTATCAGCAAATATTCCTTTATCAGAACTGAGATCAATATCAAAAAAACTTAAGGAAGTACTTCTAAATTCTGGTGTAGATAAGGTTGACATCCAAGGTCTTCCTAAAGAAGAGATATTGATTGAAATACCTCAAATAGAAACAGCAAGGTTGAAATTATCATTTAATCAAATTGCTAATCTAATTAAATCTGAAACTCAGGATGTTTCAGGAGGTAGTTATGCCGATGGGTCACTGCGGGTCAGAACCGCAGGTGAAAAAAGATTAGTAGAAACGTTCAAAAAATTAGAGCTTAAAAACACGATTTCGGGGGGTAGGATCATCCTTCAAGATATAGCTAGAATATCTTCTACTTTCGAACAAGGAAGTATATTAAAATCTGTTGACGGTAATCCTGCTGTAGAATTATGGGTCAGAAGAAGTAAAACTAGCGATGCTCTTGAAGTATCGGAAAATGTTAATAAAGTAATTTCAGAATCTAAAAATATTATTGGAAATAGAGTTAATGTTGAAACTTATAATACGGCAGCTAACCTTATCCAAGAAAGAATTACACTATTAGTCAAGAACGGACTTAGTGGTCTTTGCATTGTTTTAGCCGTATTATTTCTATTTTTAAGTCGAAATACTGCCATTTGGGTAGCTTTGGGTATTCCAATAGCTTTTCTTGCTACTTTTGGCGTAATGTTAGTTTCAGGTCAATCAATCAATATGATATCCTTATTTGGTCTTATTATGGCCCTTGGTATAGTAGTGGATGATGCAATCGTTGTAGGGGAACATTCTTCATATTTAAAAACTAAGAGACGACTAAATAGTTCACAGGCTCCAGTTGTTGCTGCAACACGCATGTCGATGCCTGTAATATCAGCAATGTTAACTACAGTGGCTGCATTTATACCTTTATTTATGGTTAAAGGAGTTATAGGTGAAATAATTGCGGCTATACCTTGGGTAGTATGTGCTGTTTTAGTTGCTAGTTTAATTGAATGTTTTCTTGTTTTACCAGCACATTTAGCACATTTTGATAAAAAGACAGTTGAGGAAGGTAAATTCAGACTATGGTTTGATAAAAAATTTATGGCTTTTCAAGAAGGTACATTTAAAAAATTCATATCATTAACATTTAACTATCGATATGTAACTTTTATGGTTGCCATTGGCATGTTTATAGTTTCTGTGGGAATGATGTCTGGCGGACGGGTCATGTTTAGTTTTTTCCCAACCCCTGAGGCAGATATAATTATTGCTAATTTTAAGATGCATTCTGGAACGACTAGATCTAAAACTGAAGAGATGTTAAAAAAAATAGAAGGAGGTTTGATTAAAACTTCAAAAAAGTTTTCAACATCTCCTGATCTAGTGAAATTTAGCATGTCAACTATTGGAGGTAGAACATCATTTTCAGGTGGGGGTGTACCAAGCTCTAAGGGAAGTGACTTATTAGGTTCCGTGGTTGTTGAATTAAAAACAGCCGATAAACGAAAAATACGAACAAATCAGTTTATAAAAGAATGGAAAAATAATATTGAATATGTTGAGGGTTTAGATAAATTAACTATTAGATCTCCAAGTGGTGGACCTCCCGGAAGAGATTTAGATGTAAGATTTCAAGGAGAAAAATTAGAAACCCTTAAGATTGCATCTAATGAATTAATTCAAATTGCAAGAACAATCCCTGGCGTAACATCTTTAAACGATAATCTTGAGTTTGGAGTTCAAGAAAGGATTCTATCTTTAAACAATAAAGGACAATCACTTGGTCTATCCATCTCAGATATAGGAGAGCAAGTAAGATCAGCTATTAATGGAATAATAATTTCAGAGTTTCCAAAAGCAGACGAAGAAGTGGTTGTTAGATTAAAGTTGTCTGAAACAGAAAAGCTTACGGATATGATAAATGACTTAAGAATTATTACCCCTTTAGGTACTAGTTTTAAGCTTCAAGAGGTCATTAAAATAAATGAAAAAATACCATTTGCTTCCATTAATAGAAAAAATGGTTTTAGAGAAGTGACTATTTCTGGTGATTTATTTCCAGCGTTGATGAACACTTCTCAAGCAAGACAATTTTTGTTGAATAATGGATTACCTGAAATTGCTAAAAAATATAATCTAAATTATAGATTTGATGGCAGAGATTTAGAACAGAAAGAAACTTTTGCAGATATGAAAATTGGTTCAATAATTGGCTTATTATTAATCTATTTTATATTAGCATGGGTGTTTAAGTCTTGGACAAGACCTTTTTCAATAATGATAATGATACCATTTGCTTTTATTGGAGCGGTGCTTGGTCATTATTTATTAGGGCTAACAATGTCTATTTTGTCGATGTTTGCTCTCTTAGCTTTAGCTGGAATTGTTGTAAATAATTCTATTATTTTAGTATCAACTATTGAAAGAAGGTTTGACGATTTACGTGATCAAAATGATAAAGACTATCAGAATAATAAAGTAATCGATGAAGCAATAATCGCTGGAGTAGTAGATAGATTTAGACCTGTTCTATTAACATCACTTACTACAATAGGAGGATTGTCAGCACTTTTATTCGAAAAATCACTCCAAGCCCAATTCTTGATACCAATGGCGGCTACGATTGTTTTTGGCCTTGGTATTACAGCTTTTCTTGTACTTGTCATAGTTCCATCTATGATGGGAATTAGTAACGATTTTTCCAATTTTGTTAAAAATATTAGAAGAAGATAAAATATGGTGAAACAAGTATATACAACTCTTAGTTCTGAAAGCTTTAATGTTTCAGACATAAAATTTAATAAAGATGGATTAGTTCCAGTCATTGCACAATGTGTTCATTCTGGCACAATTTTAATGATGGCATGGATGAATAATCTATCAGTGAAAAAAACAATTGAGACTAAGGACATGTACTACTTTTCTAGGTCAAGAAATGAACTCTGGAAAAAAGGAGAGACGAGTGGAAACTTTCAAAGACTACACGAATTAAGATTAGACTGCGATAACGATACATTATTAGCCCTAATTGAACAAACTGGAGTAGCTTGTCACACAGGTGTGAGGAGTTGTTTTTTTAAATCATTACATGATGTAAAAAATGACTAACGAAAATAACCCAGGATCATTTGGAAGTTCTAGAGGTTTATCACAAAAACTTAAAAAAGATAAAAACAGAAAATCTTCAAGTACTCGTTGGATAGGAAGACAACTAAATGATCCATACGTTTTAGAAACTCAAAAAAGAGGGTATAAGTCACGAGCTGCTTTTAAACTTTTACAAATTAACGAAAAATATAAATTTTTAGCCCCTGGATTATCAGTTATTGATTTAGGTTGCGCTCCAGGAGGGTGGCTTCAAATAGCTTCGCAAAAAGTTTCTTCAATTGTTGGGGAAGAAAAAGTAGTAGGCGTTGATCTTTTGCCTACGCAAGAAATACCTGGAAGTATTTCTATTATAGGTGATATTAGTGATAAAGTAGTTGGTAAAAAGTTATTAAAAATTCTTGGTTCTAACCCAAATATTATTATGTCAGATATGGCTGCAAATACTACAGGACATCGTCAAACTGATCATATAAGAACCACTTATCTATTAGAAACCGCACTAGATTTTGCTCTAGAAAACTTAAAAAAAAATGGAGTTTTTTTAGCTAAATGTTTTAAAGGTGGCACTGAAATAGAGGCTTTATCTCTAATGAAGAAACATTTTTCAAGAGTGCATCATATTAAACCTGATGCTAGTAGAAAAGAGTCAGTTGAAGGATACGTAATTGCTTTAGGCTATAAAACATAAAACTTATATTAATTAACCTTTGCAAATTAAGATCAGGAGTTTATAAAATTTACACTAATAATATTAATTATATCATTATTCAAATAACCCTTTAGTTGGAAAATATGAATATAGAAGAAGCTTACACTTTTGACGATGTCTTATTACAACCTGCACATAGTAAATTCGGTCCAGCTGATGCAGATGTTAAAACTTTTATTACTAAAGATATAAAGTTAAATATTCCCTTATTGTCAGCGGCAATGGACACTGTTACTGAACACAGGTTGGCAATTACTATGGCTCAATTAGGAGGAATGGGTGTTCTTCACAAAAACTTTTCAATAAAAGAACAAGTTTCAGAAGTTAAAAAAGTAAAAAAATTTGAATCTGGCATGGTTGTTAATCCAGTAACAATAAAACCTGATCAGACACTTGGTGATGCTTTTAAATTGATGGAAAAATACAAAATTAGCGGAATACCAGTTGTAGAAGGCTTGAATAATAAATTGGTTGGAATTTTAACAAATAGAGATGTTAGATTTGCAAATGATCTTAATCAATCTGTTTCTGCACTTATGACAAAAAATGTCATAACTGTTAAAGAAACAGTTACTGCAGAAGATGCTAGAAAACTTTTACATAAACACCGTATTGAAAAATTAGTTGTTGTAGACATGGATGATTTTTGTGTTGGATTGATAACGGTTAAAGACATGGAAAAGGCACAAAATCATCCAGACTCTTGTAAAGATGAACAAGGAAGATTAAGAGTTGCAGCAGCTACTGGTGTAGGAAAGGATGGAATTAAAAGGGCAGAAGCTCTAATTAATGCAGGAGTTGATGTTCTAATAGTTGATACAGCTCATGGACATAGTGAAATGGTACTAGAAACTGTTAGAGCAATTTCAAAATTATCAAGTCAAATAGCTTTAATTGGAGGAAATGTTGCAACCGGAGATGCAACAAGGGCATTAATAGATGCAGGTGCAAATGGTATCAAAGTTGGTATTGGCCCTGGATCAATTTGTACCACAAGAATGGTGGCTGGAGTAGGAGTGCCTCAATTAACAGCAATAACTGATTGTGCCAAAGTCGCCAAAAAAAACTCCATTCCTGTAATAGCTGATGGTGGAATAAAATATTCTGGAGATATTGCTAAAGCTATAGCAGGTGGAGCAAGTGCAGTTATGGTTGGTTCTATACTTGCAGGAACTGATGAAACTCCTGGAGAAGTTTTTTTGTTTCAAGGAAGATCTTATAAATCTTACAGAGGCATGGGTTCATTAGGAGCAATGGCTAGAGGCTCTGCTGATAGATACTTTCAAGCAGAGATAGAAACATTAAAACTTGTGCCCGAGGGTATTGAAGGTCAAGTTCCTTACAAAGGCCCTGCACAGAATGTAATTCACCAATTAGTAGGTGGTTTAAAATCAGCTATGGGTTATACGGGTAATATAAATATTAATGAAATGCAAAAAAAATGTATTTTTAAGAGGATAAGTAATGCTGGTCTAAAAGAAAGTCACGTACATGACGTTACTATTACTAGAGAAGCCCCTAATTATCGTCCTTCTTAATGCTTGATCAAGAACGAATTTTTTCTGTTTTAGAATTATTAAATTTACTTAACCAAAGCAACAAAATTGCTCGTAAGTTATTACAAAGTTATTTTAGATCAAAAAAATATATAGGCTCTAAAGACAGAAAGTTCATTTCTAACAGTTTTTGGAATATTTTAAGACATCGGTATAAGATCCATTGGCATCTTGATTATTTAAATCTTGAAGTAACTTTTGAAAAAGAAATGATGTTAGAATTGTTTTTTTTAAATAAAGATTATTGTAACAATTCATTTAAAATTAGACAGTTATTTATTTTAAAATACAAGGAAATAAAAATATTTCATGATGTTGATTTGGATTTTTTAAAACATTTAAATTATAAAGAATTTTATAATAAAGAAATGCCAGAACATATTTTTTATGAATTGCCAAAATATCTACTCAAGAGCCTCAAAAATAGTTTTAAAAATGAATGGAGAGACGTTGCATTATCTCTAAATCAAGAAGGTTTTTTTGATATTAGAGTAAACATGCTTCAAGGAAAATCTCGAGATGAAATATATCATTTATTAAAGGATATTAAAGTACCTCTTCAACTAACTAAATACTCACCATTAGGTATAAGGCTTTCGAAAAGGTTTCCAATAGAAGGCCATAAACTTTTTAAGAAAGGGTTTTTAGAAATACAAGGAGAGGCTTCACAATTAGTTTCTATATTACTTGATGTAAAACCTGGAATGCAAGTTGCAGATATTTGTTCTGGTGCAGGTGGGAAATCTCTTATTCTAGCAGATATTATGAAAAATAAGGGAAGAATATTATCATTAGATACTAATAAAAAAAAGTTGTCAAACGCAGGTTTAAGGCTAAAGAGAGCAGGTGTACACAATGTTGAGAGACGACTGGTAAAGCCAAATTGGAATGTAACAGGATTAGAAAAAAAATTTGATTTGGTATTGATTGATGCACCCTGTTCAGGAATTGGAACATGGTCAAGAAGTCCTGATTCAAAATTTAGTTTTAGTCCAAAAAAACTTCAAGAATTAGTAAATATACAAGCAGAACTTCTTTTAAAAGGGTCTTTGATGGTTGCACCTGGTGGTAAACTAGCATATGTAGTTTGTTCTTTTTTGCCAGAAGAGGGAGTAGATCAAATTAAAAAATTTAAGAAAGAAATCAAACCTGATTTTTCTGAAATAAGTTTAACTAACATATGGCAAGACACAATTTTTTTACAAAATAACAGTGAATATCCTTTTCAGAATGTAAATAAAAGCATAACAATAAATCCGGCAGTTCATAAGATGGATGGCTTCTTTATTTCAATCTTTCAAAGAAAGAGATAATGTTTAATTATTTTTAATAGAAAGTAAGTTGATGAAACATAATCTAGTGTTAATTATTGACTTTGGAAGTCAGGTTACCCAACTGATTGCCAGGCGCTTAAGAGAATTAAAAGTTTATTGTGAGATTCATCCCTTTAATAAAATTAATGATGAGTTTATAAAAGCTATTGGTCCAAAGGCTATTATTTTATCTGGAAGTCCAGCAAGTGTATTAGATGACAACCCACCTACACCACCATCAATAATATTTGATATTGGGGTTCCAATTTTAGGTATTTGTTATGGTCAACAAATAATGATGAAAATGCTAGGTGGCAATGTCATTCGTGGCTCTGGCACCTCGGAGTTTGGGAAATCGTTTGTCAAAAAGAAAAATAAAAGTATTAGTTTATTAAAAGATTTTTTTAAAGATAATAATGAACAAGTATGGATGTCTCATGGTGACCATGTTTCAAGCATTCCATCAAATTTTGAAGTTTATGGTGAGTCTGAAAATGCACCATTTGCTATTATTGGTGATATAAAAAAACACTTTTATGCAGTCCAATTTCATCCAGAAGTTGTACATACTTTGAGTGGAAAAAATTTAATTAAAAACTTTCTTCAGTTAGCTAATGTTTCATTTGATTGGAATATGAAAGCTTATCTTGAACAAGCTGTTCACATGATAAAAGAGAAAGTTGGTGATAAAAAAGTAATTTGTGCATTATCTGGTGGGGTTGATAGTTCAGTGACTGCAATACTTATTCATAAAGCTATTGGAGATCAGTTAACATGTATTTATGTAGATAATGGTTTAATGAGAAAAAATGAAAGTGAAGAAGTAATTAAGTTATATACTGATCATTTTAAACTCAACTTGATAGAGGCTAACGAACAACAACTTTTTCTTTCAAACTTATTAGGTGTAACTGATCCCGAAGAGAAAAGAAAAATAATTGGAAAATTATTTATTGATGTTTTTCAGAAATATGCATTAGAAATTGAAGAAGTTGATTTTCTTGCACAAGGTACATTGTATCCCGACGTAATAGAAAGTGTAAGTTTTTCTGGTGCACCATCGGTTACTATAAAGTCTCATCATAATGTTGGTGGATTACCAAAAAAAATGAATTTAGCTCTAATAGAGCCACTAAAAGAGTTATTTAAAGATGAGGTAAGGATACTTGGAAAAGAACTTGGTGTTCCTAATAAATTTATAGAACGACACCCATTTCCAGGACCTGGTTTAGCAATAAGATGTCCTGGTGAAATTACTGACGAGAAATTAAATATTTTAAGAAATGCAGATGAGATTTATATTGACCAAATAAAAAAACATGGGCTTTATAATGAAATTTGGCAAGCTTTTACAGTAATTTTACCTGTTAAAACAGTTGGTGTAATGGGAGATGCTCGGACTTATGATTACGTATGTGCATTAAGAGCTGTAACTTCAATTGATGGTATGACTGCTGATTATTATCAATTTGATCATGAGTTTCTGAGTGAAACAGCTACTAAAATTATAAATAATGTAGCTGGAATAAATCGAGTAACGTATGATATTACTTCTAAACCACCTGGTACTATTGAGTGGGAGTAAATAGAAATAATATCAATTGCTAGCAATTCAAATGCTATTAAATGAAAAAAAGGTTGATTTAAATTGTTAGGAATTTTTTAAATGCGATTTTGGAACTATAAATCCGAAGAATTTTATAATTTATATACCAAAATATTTGATAGTAATTTTCCATTGGAAAAAAAGAGAGTAATGCTTAAATCTCTTTTTTCTGGTGAATATTGTTTAATGCGTATTACTAGTATTTCAAAGTTATGTTATGAAGAATACAAAAAAAACAACTTTAAAAAAGTAACTAAATTTAAAAGAGTTAATAAAAGATTTGTCAGACATCAATTTATAACATTCGGTGAAACTTTAACTGAAATTCTTAATAAGAAGATTCCTATGAAAGATTTTTGGAAGAATATTGATGAAAATGAAAAAACACACCTTATTACCAGAAGTGAAAGAGATAAAAAGGAATATTTATATATAAATATTCCTATCGAGGGAGGATATTTTTTAAATAAAACTGTTGGTTTTGAATATGGAAAGAAAGAAGAGTTATATTTAAGATATATAAGTCAATCTAGAATTAGATGGAAAAAAAAGAAACTTTCATCCGAGAAAAAAGAAATTGAAACTGAGGATAATAATGAATAATATTTAGATATGGTAAAGAAATTAATCATTTTTATATTAATTCATAAAGAGTAATTAACTTTGAAACTTGAAGGTACAGAATTTCAAATTAAGGTTTGGAAAGAAATTTTAAAAATCCCAAAGGGATTTACTAAAACCTATAAAGAAATTGCTTGTGATTTAAATAAACCTAAATGTGCAAGAGCTGTAGCTAATGCTTGTGGTAAAAATCCGTATGTTCCAATAATTCCATGTCATAGAGTTATTCGATCAGATGGTCATTTGGGAGGTTACAGTGGAAAAGGTGGAATTGAAATGAAAAAAAAAATGTTAATAAGTGAGGGATTTTTCAATTTCAAAGATAATAATATTAAATGAATTATTTATTAAGTCGTAAGATTTTACAACTAATATATTAAAAGCTGGTTTAAAAAATGAATGAAAGTTTAGATTTAAGAAATAGAATATTGAAGATGAGAGAAAGTAACAATGTTGTCTTAGATCAAGCTAAATCAGAAATTAAAACACCCGAAACTTCCACTGAAATCCCTCCTCAAAAGACCCAAAACGATGGGATCAGTAGAGAAGTAAATTTTGAAACAAAATTAGAAAAAGAAATTTCTCCTTTAGAGAATAAAAAAATAGAAAACTCAAATATTAAAAATGTTCGAAATCCAATTAAACAGGCATCGGACGATTTACCTTATGGTAACGAAGCTCAATTTCGTATGATTGCAAAAAAATTCAATGAGGCGGTTGAGGTAATACTAGAGCTTTCTGATAAAGTAAAAAAACTTGAAGAAACTATTAACAGTTTGTCAGTTAAGTCTAGTAAAAATAAGAAAAATCACTCTTTTTTTAATTTAAAAACTTATGTTTTTATTACTATAACAACTCTAATTATATTAGTTTTGTTTACCTTCCCAATTAATCTAACTTTGATCCAATTAATTATAAAAGATGTAATTTCATCTATATAAAAATACTTACTCTAAATCTATATCAAGTATAGTCATATTAAAATGATAGCAAGTTTCACCGTCTTCATTATCCTCAAAAACTACTCCAAGAAATTCACCATTATGAGTTATGTCGGCTGAATCTATTTTGTTTTCTCTGCCCTCAACTTTTATATGCTTTGATCCTAATGATTTTCTTAAATAATTTTGAATTTTACTAATTGTATTTCTGTCCATTCTAATTCCTCAACTTAATAATGCAATTGACTAATAACATAACTGTATGACTGAAAATATATATTACATCATAAATATTTTCTTATACTTAATTTTTTTTCAAATTTTGATAAGATAGTAGATATTTCAGTACTTTTGTTAATAATTTCAGAATCCTTTGTAATAAAAAAATCAGGCATATTTCGAAAGCCTTTAAAACTTTTTTTGATTATTTGATAAATAGGTTTATCGTGTGAATGTTTATATATTGAAAAAATGGCTATGTTTGCTTTACTATCTAAAGCATAGTCTTTCCAAAATCCTTTAGAAACTTGTTTGCTATATAAATTTAAGATAGAAGTTAATTCGTATTTTGAAAAAAAAATGAAATTTTTATTATTTTTATTAATAAAGCTAGAACTATTACTTAAGTTCAATTTCTTAACTTTATTAAAGTTTTCTTTTTCATTAAGCTTGATAATAGTCATAATTATTTCCCATTTAATAATATTCTATAATTGAAACTATATAATTGTCTAATTATAAAGATATTCATTTGATCTTTTTTTGATATAAGTCTAATAATATTGAAATTTATGATAATTTACTCATTTGCGGATTTATATATGGCAGATATTTTTGACGAGGTCTCTGAAGAACTTAAACAGGATCGATTAGTCCAAATTTGGAAAAAAAATTCAAAATACATAATTTCATTTTTTTTAATTGTAGTCGTTTTAATCATTTCTTTTCAACTCTTCTTAAACTGGAGTGAAAAAAAATTAGAGGTAAGTTCACAACAATTTTTTAATGCACTAGAAAAACTAGAAGAAAAAAAATATGAAGAAAGTTTTAAGATATTTTTGAAAAGTTCTACGGAAGAAAATGAAGGTTACAGAGTTATGTCTCTTTTTGGTCTTGCAGAGACTAATTACAAAAAAGGTAATATTAAAGAAATGTCATTAAATTACAAAAATATATATGAAGATACTAACATAGACTTATATTATAGAGATTTGTCTCGTATATTAAGTGTAATGAAAGACAATATTAGCACGTTTGATGAACAAATAAATATCTTAGAACCAATATTAAATAGCCCTAGTAAATTACAATTGTTGGCTGCTGAATTAGAAATTATGTTGTATGTAAGATCTGGAAATGTGAATGATGCTTATACTAAAATTAAAAATTTACTTAAAAGACCAGACATTAGTTTAGAACAAAAAAGTAGGCTAGAACTTTTAAATAAAATTTATATCTCTAATGCAAAATAAAAATTTATTAATTATAACATTTGCACTTTTGTTTGGGTGCTCCTCTGACAAAGACACTAAACTACAAAATGCTGTAAATATATTTGATAATAACAATGAATTGTCATCTATTATTAACCAAAAACAGGACGCTAAACTTGATGTTGTTAGAGATATTAAAAATATATCTAATGCAAAATCCTATAATTTAACAAACTCTTTTATAAAATTTCCTTTAAGTAAAAGCTGGCAAGTTAACACTAATCAAATGATAGACGATAAAAATCCTTACTTACCGGATCCAATATATTTGTCACAAAACTTATTTTTGTTAAATAATTATGGTATTTTATATAAAATTGAAGCCAATAAAGGTAAGCTTATCTGGAATAAATCAATTTTTAAAAATTTAGAAAATACAATTATAGGTACCCCAGCTATCTCTGGTAAATTATCAAATGACGGTAAAGTAACTATATATGCCCACAATGGTTACGACGAAATTCAAGCTATTAATGGTGATAATGGAGAGCTTATATGGAAAAAAAAACATTATTTACCAATTAGGGGTGGAATTACTTCTTATAAAAACTCAATATTAATCAGTGATTTTGATGGGAATATTTTATCAATCAATAATGAAAACGGAACAACTAATTGGAGTGTGTTTTTAGGAAGTGATTACAATTCAGTTTATACAAGCGCCAGGCCTATTGTAGCTAAAAATAAAATTATAGTACCCGGAACGGGAGGTGCATTTTTTATTCTTTCAGGTGACAAAGGACAAGTTTTGTGGAATGAAAATATTTCTTCAAACAAACAATTACCTAAAATCTTTCATTCTGGAGATATAATTGCTAATCCAATTTATCATGAAGGTGTAGTATATATAGTTTCACAGTCAGGTTTTACTGCAGCGTTTGACATAGATACATCGGAAGAGCTTTGGAACATACCTGTGGGTGGAATTGAAACTCCTACACTTTCTGGTGAAACTATTTTTGTTAATGGAAATATGGGACTTTTAGCTGCTATTGATATCTCATCTGGTAAACTTAGGTGGAAAAAAAAATATCCTTCCTATGTTAATGAAAACTCTTTATTTTCAGATAAAAAGGTTGCTATATATAAAGGCCCAACATTAGCAGGCTCTAAAATTCTACTTTCTAATTTAGAAGGAAAAATTATCATTATAGATGCTAATAATGGGAATGAAATTAATACACTAGATATTAATGAGTTGGCACTCGCTCCTATTCCAGTTGATAAAAAGATCTTTTTCCTCACAAAAAAAGGAAAATTATTAGCTTACAAATAATGCCAATTATGAAATCTTTAAGGTCATTAAAATGTTGAAGATTGTACTAGTAGGAAGACCTAATGTTGGCAAATCAACTTTATTTAATCGTTTGGTGCGTTCAGATAAAGCCATAGTTAACAACCAACCTGGTGTGACGAGAGATAGAAAGTACGGCCAAGGCACTTTAGTTGACCTAAATTTTACTTTGATTGACACTGCTGGGATAAATGATGAATTCAAAGAGAAAGTTCAAAATGAAAGTAAAGCTCAGACTTTATTAGCTCTTGAAGAATCTGATATAGTTATTTTTGTTATAGATGGTAGAGTTGGTGTATTACCAGTCGAAAAAATGTATGCTAAAAGCTTAATAAAAGCTGACAAACCAACAATTATTTTAGTTAATAAAAGTGAAGGAACTAGGGGAGGACTGGGTTTAAGTGAAAGTGTTTCACTTGGCTTTGAAGATGTTATTCCTTTTTCTGCAGAACATGGAGAGGGTTTATCTGATTTATATGATTGTCTAAAAGAAAAGATAGAATATCAAAATAAAAAAATTGATGGGAATAATGGCCTCAATATTCATGAAAAAAAATCATCAATAAGAATTGGAATTATTGGCCGTCCAAATACAGGAAAATCTACATTAATAAATAAAATCATAGGTCAAAAAAGATTAGTTACTGGTGTTGAGGCAGGAATTACTAGGGACGCTATTGAAGTTTTATGGAACTATAATAACGAATTAATATCTATCATTGACACTGCAGGATTAAGGAAGAAG
>ERZ802819.1060-NODE-1060-length-17490-cov-13.4528_pt1 | contig 17490 bp, 12 predicted proteins | sample MGYA00345647_ERZ802819 | MGnify/ENA primary metagenome ERZ802819 (study PRJEB30503, sample SAMEA104212355) | marine metagenome | biome: Westerlies Biome; feature: [SRF] surface water layer (ENVO:00010504) within the epipelagic zone...; material: water... | reverse complement strand
GAGCACTTCCTTGGTAAGGAAGAGGTCATCGGTTCAAATCCGATTGTGAGCACCATCTGCTGTGCAGAGGGTAGAGGCGTAAAAGCGCAAAAGTAAATGGTGCTCGTCGAGACGACAAGCACCGAATTAGTGAACAGAAAGCATCTGAATGATTCGGATGCGCTGTTAAAAAGTAAAGACTGTCTGGCTGCATCTGAGGGTTAAAAATGGCTAAGGAAAAATTTGAACGTAATAAGCCGCACGTAAACGTGGGGACGATAGGACACGTAGACCACGGCAAGACGACGCTGACAGCGGCGCTGACGCGTGTGTGTGCGGAAGTATACGGTGGAGAGATGCGTGATTTCGCTCAGATAGACAATGCGCCAGAAGAGCGCGAGCGCGGCATCACGATTGCGACGAGCCATGTGGAATACGAGAGCAATGACCGTCACTACGCGCATGTGGATTGCCCCGGACACGCGGACTATGTCAAGAACATGATCACCGGCGCGGCGCAGATGGATGGTGCGATTTTGGTGTGTGGTGCCACGGACGGCCCGATGCCTCAGACCCGAGAGCACATTTTGCTGTCTCGTCAGGTCGGTGTACCGAAGATTGTGGTGTTCTTGAACAAGGCCGACCTGCTGGCAGAAGACTGTGGCGGAGTGGGCACGGAAGAATATGAAGAAATGAAAGAGCTCGTTGAAATGGAGCTGATCGATCTGCTGGAGACGTACGAGTTTCCTGGCGATACGCCGATTATCATGGGCAGCGCGCTCATGGCGTTGGAAGGCAAGGATGACAACGAGCTAGGCACGACGGCGGTCAAGGCGTTGGTTGATACGCTGGACAGCTACATTCCAGAGCCAGAGCGTGCGGTGGATCTGCCGTTTTTGATGCCGATTGAGGACGTGTTCTCAATCTCGGGTCGAGGCACGGTAGTCACGGGTCGTGTTGAGCGTGGCATTGTGAATGTTGGCGATGAGATTGAGATCGTTGGCATAAAGGAAACGATGAAGACGACGTGCACGGGTGTGGAGATGTTCCGCAAGCTGTTGGACGAAGGTCGAGCGGGCGAGAACGTTGGTGTGTTGTTGCGCGGTACCAAGCGCGAAGAAGTAGAGCGCGGTCAGGTATTGACGGTGCCCGGTGCGATTACGCCGCACACGAAGTTCGAGGCAGAGGTTTATGTGCTGTCGAAGGACGAAGGTGGTCGTCATACGCCGTTCTTTAAGGGCTATCGTCCGCAGTTTTACTTCCGCACGACGGATGTGACGGGTGCGTGTGAGTTGCCGGAAGGTGTTGAGATGGTGATGCCTGGTGACAATGTGAAGATGGTTGTTGAGTTGATCTGTCCGATCGCGATGGACGACGGCTTGCGCTTTGCGATCCGCGAAGGCGGTCGTACGGTAGGCGCCGGTGTCGTCGCGCGAGTCATCGACTAAGAGCGCACCTTGATGGGGTGGTAAACACCCCAACCAAACATGATGGGAGCGGTATCGCTCCCTTCTTGTCTTTGTAAAGAACGTATCTGCACGGCCTTGATGGGTGCTGATTGAGGGCCGCACTGCGGTTGACAGTATGCAGCGCTCGGTTCAGTGCAGATTGGCCCGCAAGTGCAGGGGTGACTTTAAAGGCCAGTAGCTCAATTGGCAGAGCAGCGGTCTCCAAAACCGCAGGTTGGGGGTTCGATTCCCTCCTGGCCTGCCATTACCCATGTGCAAATGCACAGGGCATGGCGGCACAAACAGATCGCAGCGGCATTGCCGTGATCACGCAAGCATTGTTAGGGAATGGATTTGAGTACCAACGCAGAAAACAAAGCAGGAACCTTAGACTGGCTCAAGTGGTTGGTCGTTGCAGGCCTTTTGGCAGGCGGTGTTTTTGCGAATTGGTACTACCAAGACGAAATGTTGCTGGTTCGAGTCGTAGGACTTCTAGCAACAGCGGCGGTAGCAATATTGGTTGCACTTCAAACTGAGCGAGGCAGAGCTATATGGGCCTTGTTGAAGGAATCTCGAACTGAAGTTCGACGGGTCGTTTGGCCTAGCAATCAAGAAACCACGCAGACGACCATGGTGGTCCTTTTGTTGGTCGTTATATTCGCGCTTATTTTATGGGGACTAGACTCCCTACTGGGCTGGATAGTCAGCTCAATTATCGGGTAATCGAAGATGTCGAAAAACTGGTACGTCGTTCACGCTTACTCGGGGTTTGAAAAGAATGTTGCCCGGGCTTTACAGGAGCGGGTGAATCTCTCGAGCTATCAAGAGAACTTTGGGGAAATATTGGTGCCCACCGAAGAGGTGGTAGAAATGCGAGGTGGGCAAAAGCGTCGCAGTGAGCGCAAGTTTTTCCCGGGTTACGTTTTAGTCGAAATGGAATTGAACGATGACACTTGGCACTTAGTGAAAGAAACGCCAAGGGTAATGGGGTTTATTGGCGGTAAGGCGGATCAGCCTGCGCCCCTCTCGCCAAAAGAGGCGGCGGCGATTTTGGATAGGGTTGCGGCGGGCAGTGAAAAGGCCACGCCCAAAACAGTTTTCGAACCTGGCGAAATTGTGCGCGTTACGGATGGTCCTTTTAACGACTTCAATGGTGTTGTCGAAGAAGTGAATTACGAAAAGAGCCGATTACGAGTCGCGGTCACAATTTTTGGACGCTCGACTCCGGTAGAATTAGATTTTGGCCAAGTCGAGAAAGGCTGACCTCAAGGCTAAACAGCGTAACGCGGTTAGCGTCGATCGAGTCGGAGATGAAGCAGAGACGATAGAGCGAGTCGACAAAGTACGAAACACAGTCAGCGGCGCATCTCAACACATGCGCACTGCCACGAAGCAGGCCCTTTAGTTTGCCACTAAACGGCCCCAACCCCGGGGAGGGAGGGAATAAGACCCTCGCGCCTGTACCCGCAAGGAGCAAGAGATGGCTAAAAAAGTAGAGGCTTACATCAAGCTGCAGGTCGCAGCTGGTCAAGCGAACCCCAGCCCGCCGGTTGGTCCTGCCTTAGGACAACACGGGGTAAACATCATGGACTTCTGCAAGGCGTTCAATGCGCAGACGCAGTCTGTTGAGCAAGGGTTGCCAATTCCTGTCGTGATCACGGTCTATGCGGATCGGTCCTTCACCTTTGTGACGAAAACACCACCGGCCGCAGTGCTATTGCGTAAAGCCGCTGGTATCGCCAAAGGTTCCGCCACACCGAATACGGTCAAGGTGGCTAAGGTGAATCGCGAGCAGCTGGAAGAGATTGCGAAAATGAAAATGCCCGACTTAACGGCAGCAGACATGGATGCAGCAGTGCGCACTATCGCAGGCACGGCTCGTGCTTCCGGTATTGATGTGGAGGGTGTGTAAGTGGCAAAGCTAAGTAAGCGCATGCGAGCAATCGCTGAAAAGATCGATGCAGATAAGGCCTATGGAATTGATGAGGCCGTTACGCTGCTGAACGAGCTAGCTGGCACCAAATTCAAAGAGTCATTCGATATTGCCGTTAATTTAGGCGTCGACCCGCGCAAATCTGATCAAGTAGTCCGCGGAGCGACGACTTTGCCTCACGGCACGGGCAAGACAGTTCGTGTGGCTGTGTTCGCACAGGGCGAAAACGCCGAAAAGGCGCAAGCTGCCGGTGCAGATCTCGTCGGCTTTGATGATCTCGCTGAAACCGTAAAAGGTGGGCAAATGGACTTTGACGTTGTCATTGCCACCCCTGACGCCATGCGCATCGTCGGTCAGCTAGGCAAGGTGCTCGGCCCCCGCGGCCTTATGCCAAACCCTAAAACAGGCACGGTGACCCCAGATGTTGAAACTGCGGTGAAGAATGCGAAAGCCGGTCAGGTGCAATTTCGTACCGATAAGGCTGGCATCATCCACGGTAGTGTGGGTCAAGTGGGTTTCGATCCACTGCAGGTGCGAGAAAATGTCGAGGCTTTGATGGCGGACCTGAAAAAGGCTAAGCCGGCCTCTGCCAAGGGTGTGTATTTAAGAAAGGTGACGCTGTCCACGACGATGGGGCCCGGTGTGTCCATCGACCAAGCGTCATTGCAGTCAGTATAGGCTGATTTAAGTGATTTGGAGGTTGAGGCCAGTCCGACTGATCTCAGGCCGTCAAAAACCGTAGGTGCTTTGTTGCCCAGCAACCCAGCTTAATTACCTACGCAGATGGTGAGTCGCTCTATGTAGCGAAAGAACGACATGGTGATCTAGCGATAGATGCCCATTTGTTCGTCTCCGAGAGTTGAAGAACTCGCAGCCGTAAGGCATCGAGGGCTAAAGCGAACGAGGCTCGCCGCGTGCAACACGGCCGATCAAGATATTCGAGATCGGTCAAACAGGAGAAAGATGTGGCGTTAAGACTTGAACAGAAACAAGAAATTGTTGCTGAGGTTAACAATGCTGCTACATCTGCTCTATCGGCAGTCTTGGCTGACTACCGTGGGCTAACCGTTGCAGAAATGACTGAGTTACGCGTGAAGGCGCGTGAAACAGGCGTATATCTGCGCGTCGTTAGAAACACGTTGGTCAAGCGTGCAGTAGAGGGAACAGACTTTGAGTGTCTAAACGATGCTCTTGTTGGCCCCACATTGCTGGCGTTTTCTACGGAAGACCCCGGCGCTGCGGCAAGACTGTTGAAAGACTACGCAAAAGACTTTGAGGAACTTGATATCAAGGCCCTGTCTATTGGTGGCGCGTTATTGCCGGCCGATCAGATCGATCGAGTGGCAAAGCTACCGACGCTAGACGAGGCGCGATCAATGTTAATGAGCGTAATGCAGGCTCCCATTATCAAACTGGCTCAGACCGCGAACGAAGTTCCGGGCAAGTTGGTTCGAGTGGTAGCTGCGGTCAAAGAACAGAAAGAAGCAGAGGCGTAAACCCTCAAGTAGAACTTAAGGTTCGCTTTAGACAATTAGGAGAAATGACATGTCATTGTCAAAAGAAGATGTATTGAACGCTATCGCTGAAATGAGCGTCATGGATGTGGTAGAGCTTATTTCCGATATGGAAGAGAAGTTTGGCGTTTCAGCGGCAGCAGCGGTTGCTGTAGCAGCACCTGCGGCCGGCGGCGGCGAAGCAGCTGCAGGCGGGGCTGAAGAAAAGACCGAGTTTGACGTTATGCTGGCTTCAGCTGGCGAGAAGAAAGTGAACGTCATTAAAGCTGTCCGCGCGATCACAGGCTTGGGCTTGAAAGAAGCCAAAGCACTGGTCGACGATGCTCCTTCGGCCATTAAGGAAGGAGTTAGCAAGGACGAAGCAGACGATATACAAAAGCAGCTGGAAGAAGCTGGCGCTACTGTTGAGCTCAAGTAGCTCCGTTGCAGATAGCATTTTTGTTGACGTAACTTAGCTGGGTCGGGTGGTCGAAAATCGACACCCCGACGCCAGCTTTCCGTGTTTGGTCAAAAAAAACACGATGGACCCGATGATCACGACGTAGGAGATTCGCATGGCTTATAGCTTTACCGAGAGGAAGCGTATTCGGAAGGATTTCGGCAAATTAGCCGAAAAAATGGAACTGCCGTATTTGTTGGCAATCCAAACCGACTCTTACAGCAAGTTTTTGCAGGTGGGCACAGGTGCTGAGGACCGCGCAGAGTCCGGCCTGCACGCTGCCTTCAAATCTGTTTTTCCAATTGTCAGCTATTCGGGCAGCGCAGAGCTGGAATATGTGGACTACCAGCTAGGCGAGCCAATCTTTGACGTCAAAGAATGTGTCTCTCGCAGTATTACCTATGCGGCACCACTGCGCGTCAAAGTCAGATTGATCATTTACGACAAAGAATCCTCCAGTAAAAAAGTCAAAGACGTCAAAGAGCAAGAGGTCTACATGGGCGAAATCCCGCTCATGACGGACAACGGCACGTTTGTCATTAACGGCACCGAACGTGTCGTTGTTTCACAGCTGCACCGATCGCCAGGCGTTTTCTTTGACCACGACAAGGGTAAGACCCACAGCTCTGGCAAGCTCCTATATAACGCTCGGGTAATTCCATACCGTGGTTCATGGTTGGACTTTGAGTTTGATCCTAAGGACGCGGTTTTCGTGCGTATCGACCGTCGTCGCAAACTGCCTGCGTCGATCATCCTGCGTGCCTTGGAGTATTCCAGCGAAGAAATTCTAGAAACCTTCTTTGAGACCAATACGATCTCGATCAAGGGCGAAGATGTTGCCGTCAGCTTGATTGCCGAGCGTTTGCGTGGCGAAGTGGCAAGCTTCGATATCGTTGGGCCTAACGGCAAGACCATCGTCGAGGCAGGTCGCCGAATTACCGCAAGACATGTGCGCGTGATTGAAGACAGCGGCATGAAAAAGCTGGCGGTGCCCAGGGATTATCTACTGGAGCAGGTGACAGCTAAAGACATCATTGATGAGTCTACCGGTGAAGTTGCCATTCCCTGTAACTCCATCATTACCGAAGAAGTGATCGAGAAGCTGTTCGAACTCAAAGTGAAGAGCTTTGAGACGATCTACACGAATGATCTCGACTGTGGACCTTTTATCTCCGACACCATGCGCGTCGATCCCAGCTCCAATCGCCTTGAGGCACTGGTGGAAATTTATCGCATGATGCGGCCCGGTGAGCCGCCAACGAAGGAATCGGCGGAAAATCTGTTCGGTAATCTGTTCTTCTCAAACGATCGTTACGACCTGTCCGGTGTCGGTCGCATGAAGTTCAACCGACGCCTTGGACGAGAAGAGACCGAAGGCGAGGGTACGTTATCGCGCGATGACATCGTCGACGTCTTGAAAACATTGATCGATATCCGCAACGGTAAGGGCACGGTCGACGATATCGATCACCTAGGTAACCGACGAATCCGATCTGTTGGGGAGATGGCAGAGAATCAATTCCGTGTGGGACTGATCCGTGTCGAACGGGCGGTCAAAGAGCGCCTGAGCCTTGCAGAATCCGAAGGCTTGATGCCACAGGACATGATCAACGCGAAACCTGTTGCCGCAGCCGTGAAGGAGTTTTTTGGCTCGTCGCAGTTGTCGCAGTTTATGGATCAAAACAATCCGCTGTCAGAGGTCACGCATAAGCGACGTGTATCCGCGCTTGGGCCGGGCGGCCTGACCCGAGAGCGCGCGGGCTTCGAAGTGCGCGACGTGCACCCAACACACTATGGGCGGGTGTGCCCGATCGAGACACCTGAAGGGCCGAATATCGGTCTGATCAATAGCTTGGCGACCTATGCGCGGACTAACGAATACGGCTTCTTAGAGTCGCCCTATCATCGCGTCGTCAATGGTGCGGTGACCAAGGACGTAGAATTTCTATCGGCCATTGATGAAGCGCAGTACGTTATTGCGCAAGCAAGTGCACCGGTAGACGCAAAGGGTAAGTTCACCGAAGAACTGATCGACGTGCGTCATCAAAACGAATTCACTCGCACCACGTCGGACAATGTGGACTTCATGGACGTCTCGCCCAAGCAGGTGGTCTCAGTCGCAGCATCGTTGATTCCTTTCTTGGAGCATGATGATGCTAACCGAGCGCTCATGGGCTCTAATATGCAGCGCCAAGCTGTGCCAACGCTCCGCGCTGAAAAGCCTCTTGTTGGCACCGGTATGGAGCGCAATGTCGCTCTGGATTCCGGGGTCTGCGTCATCGCCAAACGTGGTGGCGTGGTAGACAGTGTTGATGCCAGTCGTATCGTGATCCGGGTCGCTGACGCGGAAGTAGAATCTGGCGATGCGGGTGTGGATATCTACACCCTGACAAAATTTACCCGCTCCAATCAGAACACCTGTATCAACCAACGACCCTTGGTCAAGCCAGGTGATGTGATCAGCGCCCGCGACATACTTGCTGATGGTCCGTCCATCGACATGGGTGAACTGGCCCTCGGCCAGAATATGCGCATCGCGTTCATGCCTTGGAATGGATACAACTTCGAAGATTCCATTTTGGTATCTGAGCGCGTGGTCAAAGAGGATCGATTTACCAGCATCCACATACAGGAACTGACTTGTATCGCTCGCGACACCAAGCTGGGGCCAGAGGAAATCACCAGTGATATTCCCAACGTTGGCGAAGGCGCGCTGTCCAAGCTGGATGAGTCGGGCATTGTTTACATCGGCGCCGAAGTTGGCGCCGGCGACATTCTTGTTGGCAAGGTGACACCCAAGGGCGAAACCCAGTTGACCCCGGAAGAGAAACTGCTGCGGGCGATCTTTGGCGAAAAAGCTTCCGACGTTAAAGACACATCTCAGCGCGTACCCAGCAGCGTCAAAGGCACAGTGATCGACGTTCAGGTTTTCACCCGAGACGGCGTCGAGAAAGATGAGCGTGCCAAAGACATTGAGCAAGCGCAGCTAACGCAGATCCGCAAGGATTTAGACGACGAGATGCGCATCATCGAGGCGGCCACGTTCGAGAGGCTTCAGCGTGCACTCGTTGGCAACAAGGTCGCCAGCGCGCCGGGTCTTGCGAAAGACAAAGCCGTTGACGATGAGTACCTAGCAGGGCTGGCCGCTGATGACTGGTTCCGCATCCGCATGAAGGACGATCAGCTCAACGAGCAGCTCGAGCGCGCGGAGGCGCATTTGCAAGAGCGCAAAGAAGGCCTCGATGCGATCTATCAAGATAAGCGCGGCAAGATCGAGACTGGCGATGATTTGGCGCCCGGCGTGCTGAAAATCGTAAAAGTGTACTTGGCGATCAAGCGTCGTATTCAACCTGGTGACAAGATGGCTGGCCGTCACGGCAACAAGGGTGTGATTTCAGTAATTATGCCGGTTGAGGATATGCCCTTTGACGAAAACGGCGAGCCCGTAGACATCGTGCTGAACCCGCTGGGTGTGCCATCGCGTATGAACGTGGGTCAAATTTTGGAAACGCACCTTGGCTGGGCTGCTCATGGCATTGGCCAGAGAATCGACCGCATGCTGAAGCAACAGCAAAAAGCGGCGGAGATTCGTAAGTTTCTCGACGACGTATACAACCAAGTTGGCGGCGCGCCTGAGAATCTGAAGAGCCTCAATGACGGTCAGATTCTTGAGATGGCAAAAAACCTCACTGCTGGGCTGCCGTTTGCAACACGCGCATTCGATGGCGCGTCAGAGGCAGAAATCAAGAAGATGCTGGAACTGGCAGAGCTACCTGGCAGTGGTCAAACCACACTGTACGACGGCCGCACCGGGGATGCCTTTGATCGTCCGGTGACGCTGGGTTACATGTATATGCTGAAGCTCAACCACTTGGTGGACGACAAGATGCACGCGCGAAGCACGGGGTCATACAGCCTGGTGACACAGCAGCCGCTAGGCGGTAAAGCCCAGTTTGGCGGTCAGCGCTTTGGTGAGATGGAGGTCTGGGCGCTGGAAGCCTATGGCGCCGCCTACACCCTGCAAGAAATGCTGACGGTCAAGTCGGATGACGTTAACGGCCGAACCAAGATGTATAAAAACATTGTAGATGGTGATTTCAAGATGGAGCCGGGAATGCCGGAATCCTTCAACGTGTTGGTCAAAGAGATTCGCTCTCTGGGCATCAACATCGAGTTGGAAACGGATTAACCCGATTCAAGTACGCCCTAAGGACTTGAATTGCTTCAACAGAATATGAGGAAACATCGTGAAAGACTTACTTAATTTGCTGAAATCACAAAGCGACGTCGAAGAATTTGACGCGCTGCGAATTGGCCTATCGTCTCCAGAGATGATCCGGTCATGGTCGTTTGGCGAAGTCAAAAAGCCCGAGACGATCAACTATCGTACCTTTAAGCCAGAGCGCGATGGCCTGTTCTGCGCACGGATTTTTGGCCCGGTCAAAGACTACGAATGCCTGTGCGGCAAGTACAAGCGACTTAAGCACCGTGGCGTAATCTGCGAGAAGTGTGGCGTTGAAGTGACGCTAACTAAGGTGCGGCGCGAGCGCATGGGCCATATCGAGCTCGCCTGCCCCACGGCGCACATCTGGTTTTTGAAATCACTACCAAGCCGCATCGGCTTGCTACTCGATATGACGCTGCGCGATATCGAACGCATCCTGTATTTCGAGTCCTTTGTGGTCATCGACCCAGGCATGACTGACCTGGAGGTCGGGCAACTGCTGACGGACGAAGAGTATTACCAAAAAATCGAAGAATACGGCGATGAGTTTGACGCGCGCATGGGTGCAGAGGCGGTACAACAGCTGTTGCTGAATCTCGATATGGATCACGAGATCGAAGTGCTCCGTGAGGAAATTCCCGCGACGAACTCTGAAACCAAGATCAAGAAATTTTCCAAGCGCTTGAAGCTCATGGAAGCCTTTGTGCGCTCAGGTAACAAGCCAGAGTGGATGGTGATGACGGTACTGCCCGTGCTGCCACCGGATTTGCGTCCTCTTGTTCCTCTAGACGGTGGACGTTTTGCCACCTCAGACCTGAACGATCTGTATCGTCGCGTCATTAACCGAAATAACCGCTTAAAGCGCCTGTTAGATCTGGCGGCGCCGGACATCATCGTGCGCAACGAAAAGCGCATGCTGCAAGAATCTGTCGATGCACTGTTAGACAACGGTCGTCGTGGCCGAGCCATTACTGGCTCAAACAAGCGTCCGCTGAAGTCGCTTGCAGACATGATCAAGGGTAAGCAAGGACGCTTCCGCCAGAACCTACTCGGCAAGCGAGTAGATTACTCAGGGCGTTCGGTCATCGTCGTGGGCCCAACCCTCAGACTGCATCAGTGCGGTCTGCCCAAGAAAATGGCCTTGGAGCTTTTTAAGCCGTTCATATTCGGCAGACTGGAAGACCGACAATTGGCGACCACGATTAAGGCCGCGAAGAAAATGGTCGAGCGCGAAACCGCCGAGGTTTGGGATATTTTGGCCGAAGTGATTCGCGAGCATCCAGTGATGCTGAACCGCGCCCCAACTCTGCACCGGCTTGGTATTCAAGCGTTCGAGCCGGTGTTGATTGAAGGCAAGGCTATTCAGCTGCATCCGCTTGTCTGTAGCGCCTATAACGCTGATTTCGACGGCGACCAAATGGCAGTGCATGTACCGCTGACTTTGGAGGCGCAGCTGGAAAGTCGCGCTTTGATGATGTCGACGAATAACATTTTGTCGCCCGCCAGTGGCGAGCCGATCATCGTGCCCTCACAGGACGTGATTTTGGGCATCTATTACATGACTCGCGACAAGGTAAATGCGCGTGGCGAAGGATCGGTGTTTGCCAATACTGACGAGGTGCATCGTGCGTATTACGCCCAGCAGGTCGACTTGCACGCGCGGGTAAAAGTGCGCGTCGAAGAACAGACCACAGATGACAGTGGCGAAACAGTAACGAACAAAGTTTTGCATGACACCACGGTAGGTCGAACATTGCTGTACGCGATCGTACCCAAGGCGTTGCCATTCTCCATCGTCAACAAGGCAATGGACAAGAAAAGCATCTCCAACCTGATCAATGACTGCTATCGACGCTGTGGTCTCAAGGACACGGTCATCTTCGCTGACCAGTTGATGTATGCGGGCTTTGCTCACTCTACGGCTTCAGGCGCCTCCATTGGCGTCGAAGACTTCGTGATTCCTGATGCCAAGGAAAGAATCATCTCCGAAGCTGAAGCTGAAGTGGCTGAGATCGAATCGCAATACGCGTCTGGTCTGGTCACCCAAGGCGAGAAATACAACAAGGTGGTTGATATCTGGCTGCGCGCCAATGACTTGGTTGCACGTTCGATGATGGACGGCATCTCAAAAGAGACTGTAACCAACCGCGAAGGTGAGTCAGAAGAACAAGATTCCTTTAACAGCGTCTATATGTACGCGGACTCTGGTGCGCGGGGCTCACCAGCACAGATTCGTCAGCTTGCAGGTATGCGTGGTCTGATGGCGCGTCCCGATGGCAGCATTATTGAAAACGCGATTACCGCGAATTTCCGTGAAGGACTGACCGTAAACGATTACTTCATCTCCACTCATGGCGCGCGCAAGGGTCTCGCTGATACGGCTTTGAAAACAGCTAACTCCGGCTATTTGACACGTCGTTTGGTGGATGTCGCTCAAGACGTGGTCATCACCGATGAAGACTGCGGCACGACGGCGGGCTTATTTACCACGGCCATCATTGAAGGCGGCGATATCGTAGAAGCCCTGGCAGACCGCGTACTCGGTCGAACCGTGGCGCAAGACGTTTACGCAGCAGACGGCAAGACGTTGCTTGTGGAGCGCGGCACTTTGATCGATGAGGCCTGGGTTGAAAAACTCGATGAGCTAGGCGTCGACGAGATGATCGTACGCTCGGCGATCACCTGTGAAACGTCTCATGGCGTTTGCCGAGCATGTTACGGACGTGATCTCGCACGGGGACACCTTGTGAACGTGGGTGAGGCTGTGGGTGTTATCGCAGCGCAGTCGATCGGCGAGCCAGGTACTCAGCTCACCATGCGCACCTTCCACATCGGTGGTGCTGCATCACGTGCTACCGCAGTGGACAACATACAGGTCAAGCATGGCGGCAGTATCCGCCTACACAATTTGAAGACAGTGGAGCGCGAATCCGGCGAACTGGTCGCGATATCTCGATCAGGCGCGATTGCGGTTGCTGACGCTCACGGCCGCGAGCGCGAGCGCTACAAGCTGCCCTACGGCGCGGTAATTGCCGTCGCTGAAGGTGACGCGGTTGAGGCAGGTCAGGTGATCGCACAATGGGATCCGCATACGCACCCAATCGTCGCTGAGGTAGCCGGTGTGGCAACCTTCGTTGAAATGGAAGAAGGCTTGTCGATGAATCGTCAGACCGACGATCTGACCGGTCTTACCAATATTACGGTGCTCGATCCTAAGGATCGCCCCAGCGCAGCAAAGGATTTACGTCCAGCGGTGCGTTTGAACGATGCCAAGGGTAATGCAGTGAATCTGCCAGGCAGCGAAGTGCCTGCCAATTACTTCATGCCGAGCAACGCAATCCTCAACATGGAAGACGGCGGTAAGATCGGTGTCGGTGACATCATCGCTAGAATCCCTCAAGAAGGCTCTAAGACCCGAGATATTACCGGTGGTCTGCCTCGGGTTGCCGACCTCTTCGAGGCCAGAAAGCCCAAGGAACCTGCAATTCTTGCAGAGGCCACGGGTACGGTCTCCTTTGGTAAGGAAACGAAGGGCAAGCGTCGGTTGGTGATCACACCTGCAGATGGCGATCCGGTAGAAACGCTTATTCCTAAATGGCGGAACATCGGCGTCTTCGATGGCGAACAAGTCGAGCGCGGCGAAACCGTTTGTGACGGCCCGTTCAGCGCCCACGACATTTTGCGATTGAAAGGTGTTGAAGAGTTAGCCAAGTACATTGTTAACGAGATTCAAGAAGTCTACCGCCTGCAGGGTGTGACGATTAACGACAAACATATCGAGGTTATTTGTCGTCAGATGCTGCGCAAAGTGGAAATTACGCACTCAGGTGATTCGGAACTGATTCGTGGCGAGCAGCTCGAATACACAGGCTTGCGTGAGGTGAATAAGGCGCTTGAGGCCGATGGCAAGGCAACTGCGGAATACCAGCGCTTACTGCTTGGTATCACCAAGGCATCGCTGGCAACGGAGTCGTTTATATCTGCGGCATCATTCCAAGAAACAACGCGCGTGCTCACAGAGGCCGCAGTGACAGGCAAGCAGGATCACCTGCGCGGCCTGAAAGAAAACGTTGTTGTAGGGCGATTGATACCTGCAGGTACGGGCCTTAGCTATCACGCTGATCGGAAACGCCAGCGTGAAGAAGATCTTGTGGAAACAGACTCGGTGACCGCAGACGATATCGAGCGGGCGCTCAGCGAAGCGCTTTCGGCACAAGATTCTCAGTAGTGCAGTAGGGCATGGCCGACCTTGATTGTCGGCCTTGTTAAACCGAAGGGGCGCGATTAGAATGCCCGCCCCGTCGGACGCAGCTCAACGTGCGTTAGGGGTGTTTTGCGTCAGCGACGTCTAACGCGCTGACAAAAAAGTGAATGACGGATCGAAAGGAGATCTTCAGTCGATGGCAACAATTAGCCAGTTAGTTCGAAAGCCGCGCAAGCGCAAAGTCGTGAAAAATATCGTGCCAGCACTACAGGCCTGCCCGCAGCGTCGTGGCGTTTGTACGCGGGTATATACGACGACACCAAAGAAACCGAACTCTGCACTGCGCAAAGTGTGCCGTGTGCGTTTGACCAACGGTTATGAAGTAACCTCATATATCGGTGGTGAAGGTCACAACCTGCAAGAGCACTCCGTAGTACTCATCCGCGGTGGCCGAGTGAAGGACTTGCCCGGTGTGCGATACCATACAGTGCGCGGATCGCTAGATACCTCTGGTGTCGCCGATCGTCGTCAAGGTCGATCCAAGTACGGCGCCAAGCGACCAAAATAGAATTACACAAGCCAAACTGTTCTCAGTAAGGCCCTGAACCATTCAGGGGATACCTGAAGCAAGGAGAAAACCATGCCAAGACGTCGAGTCGTCGCCAAACGGGAAGTGCTTCCCGATCCTAAGTTCCACAATCAAGTGATTGCTAAGTTCATCAACCATGTCATGGTCAGTGGCAAGAAAGCGGTTGCTGAACGCATCGTTTATGGCGCGCTAGATCGCGTAAACGCCCGTGACGGTGCCGACCCGGTTGAAACATTCGAAAAGGCATTGGATGCCATCGCGCCCATGGTCGAAGTGAAATCTCGTCGAGTGGGCGGTGCGACTTACCAGGTACCTGTTGAGGTTCGCCCATCGCGGCGAAACGCATTAGCTATGCGCTGGCTTGTGGATAGCGCGCGATCACGCAGCGAAAAGTCTATGGCAGCCCGTCTGGCCGGAGAACTCATGGACGCTGCAGACGGTCGTGGTAGCGCCGTGAAGAAGCGCGAAGATACGCACCGTATGGCAGAAGCGAACAAGGCCTTCGCCCACTACCGCTACTAAACGAGTTACGCACTCAACACAGCAGTACTTTCTATGGCCCGCACCACGCCTATTCATCGCTACCGCAATATAGGCATCGTCGCCCATGTGGATGCGGGCAAAACGACCACTACCGAGCGTGTGCTTTTCTACACCGGAATCTCCCACAAAATGGGCGAGGTGCATGATGGCGCCGCAGTCATGGACTGGATGGAGCAAGAGCAGGAACGCGGCATCACCATCACCTCGGCGGCCACGACATGTTTTTGGTCAGGCAGCGACAAGCAGCACCACGAACATCGTATCAATATCATCGACACCCCCGGACACGTTGACTTTACGGTTGAGGTGGAACGCAGTTTGCGTGTGCTCGACGGCGCCGTGGTGGTATTTTGCGGCACCTCGGGCGTCGAGCCGCAATCGGAAACCGTATGGCGGCAGGCAGATAAATACGCAGTCCCTCGGCTGGTCTTTGTTAACAAGATGGACCGCCAAGGCGCAGACTTTGATCGAGTGCTAGAGCAAATAAAGGATCGGTTGGGTGCCCATCCGGTACCAATCCAGCTGGCTTGGGGTTGTGAAGAAAACTTCCAAGGTGTGATTGATCTGGTGTCGATGCAGGCTATTACGTTCAGCGAGACCGATCAGGGGTTAACGCTCAACCGCAGTGATGTTCCATCCGATCTGCAAGAACGTGCTGAAGAGCAGCGGGAGTTCTTGGTTGAGGCTGCCGCCGAAGCCAATGATGAGTTGATGGAAAAGTACCTCGATAACGGCGAGTTATCCGCAAGCGAAATCAAACAGGGTTTGCGACTACGGGTGCTGGCAAACGAGATCGTGTTAGCGACCTGTGGCAGCGCCTTCAAGAACAAGGGCGTGCAATCCATGCTCGATGCCGTGATCGACTACCTACCGGCGCCAACTGAAGTAAAGGCCATAGAAGGGGAGTTGAAGGACGGCTCCGTTGCCCAGCGCGAAGCCGAAGACGATGCACCTTTTGCCGCCTTGGCGTTCAAGATCGCTACGGACGCCTTTGTCGGAACGCTGACGTTTTTCCGCGTTTACTCCGGTGTTCTAAAGACCGGTGACCAAGTACTGAATCCCATTAAGGGAAAGCGTGAGCGCATTGGCCGGATGGTACAAATGCATGCGAATAATCGCGAAGAGATCGATGAAGTGCGCGCTGGTGATATCGCCGCGGTTATTGGCCTCAAGGATGTGACTACCGGTGAAACCCTGTGTGCAAAAGAACATGCCATAACCCTCGAGCGAATGGAGTTCCCCGAGCCAGTTATTGCGGTAGCCGTCGAGCCAAAGTCAGTAGCCGACCAAGATAAACTCACCCAAGCATTGGCCAAACTGGCTCAGGAAGATCCGTCTTTTCGCGTTGAGACCGACAAAGATACAGGCCAAACCATCATCTCCGGCATGGGTGAACTGCACCTAGAGATTATTGTTGACCGCATGAAACGCGAGTTCAGCGTAGCCGCCAACATCGGTAAGCCCCAAGTGTCATACCGCGAGACGGTCCGCGACAGCGTTGAGCGTGAAGCCCAGTTTATTCGCGAGGCTGGTGGTCGCGGTCAATATGGTCATGTGCGTCTACGCATTGAGCCGTTGAAAGATGAAGACGGCCAATACGCCTACGAGTTCATCAATGAAAGTTCCGAAAACGATATTCCCAAGGAATATATCAACGTTATTGACCAGGGTATTCAAGATCAAATGCACAACGGGGTCCTCGCCGGACACCGACTAATGGGCATTCGAGCAATCCTGACGGGCGGCTCCTTTCACGAGACCGACTCGTCCGACATGGCATTCAAGATTGCCGCTTCGATGGCGTTGCGCGAGGCCGTGCTCAGCGCCAACCCCGCACTGTTGGAGCCGGTTATGACCGTGGAAGTGGTGACGCCAGAGGAATTCATGGGTGATGTGGTAGGCGACCTCAATCGTCGTCGAGGCCTTATTTCCGGCATGGACGAAAGTCCGTCCGGCAAGGTTGTTCGGGCAGAGGTGGCGTTGTCGGAGATGTTTGGTTACTCCACGGATTTGCGCAGCCGAACTCAGGGCCGCGCAACCTACACAATGGAATTCGTGAACTACACCGAAGTACCGCAAAACATCATGGACAAATTAGGCGTACGCCGTCCTGCGCAGCAACCGCCCGCCTAAACGCTTTCAACAACCTAACTCGCCCCACTCGATAAAATAGGAGCTCTCAATGGCTAAGGAAAAATTTGAACGTAATAAGCCGCACGTAAACGTGGGGACGATAGGACACGTAGACCACGGCAAGACGACGCTGACAGCGGCGCTGACGCGTGTGTGTGCGGAAGTATACGGTGGAGAGATGCGTGATTTCGCTCAGATAGACAATGCGCCAGAAGAGCGCGAGCGCGGCATCACGATTGCGACGAGCCATGTGGAATACGAGAGCAATGATCGCCACTACGCGCATGTGGATTGCCCCGGACACGCGGACTACGTCAAGAACATGATCACCGGCGCGGCGCAGATGGATGGCGCGATCTTGGTGTGTGGCGCCACAGACGGCCCGATGCCTCAGACGCGGGAGCATATCTTGCTGTCACGACAGGTCGGTGTACCGAAGATTGTGGTGTTCCTGAACAAGGCCGACCTGCTGGCAGAAGACTG
>ERZ802819.1053-NODE-1053-length-17564-cov-8.75675_pt1 | contig 17564 bp, 12 predicted proteins | sample MGYA00345647_ERZ802819 | MGnify/ENA primary metagenome ERZ802819 (study PRJEB30503, sample SAMEA104212355) | marine metagenome | biome: Westerlies Biome; feature: [SRF] surface water layer (ENVO:00010504) within the epipelagic zone...; material: water... | reverse complement strand
GAACTCTTAATTCAATTTGACTATAGTCAGCAGAAAATATTGTTTTATTTTTTTCGGCAATAAAGGCTTTACGAATTGATCTACCTTCGTCAGTTCTAATGGGTATATTTTGAAGATTAGGATCTGATGAAGCTAGTCTCCCAGTGGTTGTTGACGCCATTGAAAAAGAAGTATGAATCCTACCTGTTTCTTGAGAAATATGGCCTTGAAGAGCTTCAGTGTAGGTACTTCTTAATTTTGAAATTTGCCTCCAGTCAATGATATGTTCCGCAATCTTATTTCCTTCATATGCAAGGTCTTCCAGAACTTCAATGCCAGTCGATCTTTCACCAGATTTTGTTTTTTTGGGAGGATTTAATTTTAGAAAATCAAACAAAATTTCTGCTAACTGTTTAGGAGATCCAATATTAAATTCTTTACCTGCTAACTTAAAAATCTTTTTTTCAACATTTTTAATTCTGAGCTCAAATTCGTTAGATAAATTTTTCAGGTAATTATTATCAACTTTCATGCCATTTGTTTCCATTTTTAAAATAGAATTTATTAGAGACCTTTCAATTTCATAATAAACAGACGCGTTTCTCTCATTGAGTATTCTTTTCTTAAACAATTTATAAAGTCTAAATGTAATTTCTGAGTCTTCCGCGGCATAATTTATAGCTTCGGAAATTTTTACTTGGTCAAATGTTAATTGAGTTTTACCTGAACCAACTACATCTTTGAATTTTATTGTTTCACGATTAAGGTGAATCTTTGCTAAATCGTCCATATTATGACGATTTATTCCAGCATCACATACCAGAGACATTAACATTGTATCGTCAATGCTATTTACTTGAATTTCATACTTTTGAAGAATAGCAATATCATATTTGATATTATGCCCAACCTTAATGATTGATTCTGATTTAAAAAGTGGAGATAGTTTTTTTTTAATCTGACTAATTCCTAACTGTTTTGTATCCTCTTGATGACCAATTGGAATATAAAAAGAATTTTCTAAATTAAAACAAACAGAAATTCCAACTAATTTTGCTTTTTGTATATCCAATGAGTCTGTTTCAACATCAAATACAAACATATCTTGTCTAGAAATTTGATTTATAATTTCTTCAAGTTTATTTTCATCATTTATAATTGAATAATTTGTTTTTTGATGGTTGGTTTGATCAATATTTTTCTTGATATCTGGTTTTTTTTCAAAATTTGAAATTGATACCTTATTTTCATTTCTAATAGCTGAAATATCAACGTTAGGATTCTTTTTCTTTATTCTGTCAGCTAATTTATTTAACTCTAAATCAGATAAAAATGGAATTAGTTCGTTTATATTGGCTTCAGTACTTTTAAGTTGGTCAATAGAGGGAATATCAATTACATCATTTTTAAGCGTAACTAACTTCTTACTTATTAAAATTTGTTCTTGGAAATTCTCCAATGTCTCTCTTCGTTTATTCTGCTTTATTTGATGACAGTTTTTAAGTAAATTTTCTAGATTTCCAAATTCATTAATTAATGTTGCTGCTGTTTTAATCCCTATACCGGGTGCCCCTGGAACATTATCTGAGCTATCACCTGCCAAAGCCTGAACATCTATAACTTTTGTCGGGTCCACTCCAAATTTTTCTATTACTTCATTTGGTCCAATTGATTTATTTTTCATTGTATCAATAAGTGAAATATTACTGTCTACAATTTGCATAAGGTCTTTATCTGAAGAAACAATTGAAACTTTCCATCCCATTTCATTTCCAATACGTGCATATGTAGCAATAATATCATCAGCCTCAAATCCAGGTAATTCAATAGATTGAATACCAAAAGCTTTTACAGAGTCTTTGATTATTTGAAACTGAGGAATTAAATCTTCAGGTGGCTCTCCTCGATTTGCTTTATAATCTTTATAAATATCATTTCTAAATGTCTTTCTTGCACTATCAAATATAACAGCTATGTGTGATGGTTTCACATCACGATTTGTATCTTCAACTAATTTATAAATCATATTACAAAAACCATTAACTGCTCCTGTTGGAAGTCCATCACTTTTTCGATATAAAGGAGGCAGAGCATAGTAAGCTCTAAAAATATATCCAGAGCCATCAATTAAAAATAGATGGTTTTTTTTAGTCATAAACTAAAGTTCTAGAATAAAAATTTTACTACAGTAAGGACAGATAATTTGATTTTCTTTTCCCATATCAAGATATATTTTTGGATGTCCAAGAGCTCCGCCGCCGCCATTACAACTGACTTTTTTACTTTTAACAGTTTCAGAAACTTGAGAATGATAATTTTTTTTATCTGGTGAGCTCATAAGTTTATATGATACAAGAAATTAGAATAAAAACTATTGTTTGTACAAAATAGTTATGAAAGAAAACATTGCAATAAAAATTAATAATTTATCAAAGATTTATAAAAATCAAAAAAAGTACTCTTTAGATAATATTTCTCTCGAAATAAAGTCAGGAATAATATTTGGACTATTGGGACCTAATGGAGCTGGTAAATCAACTCTTATTAATATTTTGGCTGATCTAGTTTACAAAACTTCAGGTACTATTAACATTTTTGGAAAAGATTATTCAAAAGAACTTTATGAAATCAAACCCCGTATTGGAATAGTTCCTCAAGAATTAAATATGGACCCCTTTTTCACTCCTTATGAATTATTGGAGCTTCAAGCAGGGCTCTACGGAGTGCCAAAAGAAAAGAGGCAAACAAAAAAAATCCTGAGTCTATTAGCACTGGAAGATAAATCTGATGCCTATGCTAGAACACTCTCTGGGGGAATGAAAAGACGACTCCTCATTGCAAAAGCAATGGTTCATGATCCAGAAATACTTGTACTTGATGAGCCAACTGCAGGTGTAGACGTAGAATTGCGGCAGACCTTATGGGAAAATATAAAGTCACTAAAAACTCAGGGTAAAACGATAATTATAACAACACATTATTTACATGAAGCTGAAAATTTATGTGATGAGATAGCTATTATTAATAAGGGTAAACTCTTAATTGCAGATAGAACAAAAAATATTAAATCAAAGATGAGTTTTAAGAAAATAGTTATTGAACATGGTAATTCAACAATAATCAAAGATGATACCTTCAATGATTTAAACGTTTCATTCAGAAATCACAACAACCATATAACCATCGAGTATGATCCAAGCATTATTAGTCACCAAGAACTTCTCACAAGATTAGTTAAACTTAAAATAAACATTAAGGACATAAAAATTGAAGAAAATAACTTAGAGGAAATATTTATAAAGCTTGTTAATGAATAGTTAAATCAAAAATAAAGCTACAATGACCAAAGATATTGTTATTAAATAAGCTACGCCTGTTTGGCCACCTACAAACTTAAATATACTATCATTTTTTCGTGGAAAAACTTTATCTAATACAACCGCTAAAGCAGGTAGTGTTGTCATGGCGCAAACCATATTAATTAAAAACATAAATGTTAAGAGCATGCCCATATCAGCCTGAAACTTAAGTGCTGAGAATGACCAAGTAGATACTCCGATTGCAAGTGTTAAAGCAGTGAAGACTACTGCAGCGCCAGTATTGGCAAAAGTTTGCTCAAACGCTTCAGATATTTCCATACCTTCTTTTAAATATGTTTGTAGCCTATTATAAATGTAAAAAGCATAATCAACACCAATACCCACAGCAAGAACCATAACTGGTAAAGTTGAAACCTTTAATCCGATTTGCATTATATCCATAAATGCATATCCTAACATTGTTGCAAATGTAAGTGGAACAGTACAACAGATTGTCGCCCTCCAATCCATGTATGTACCAAATACTAAAAGAAAAATCACGGCATATACAATCAACATCATTGGAAGCTCTGACTCTTCAATAATTTCATTTGTAGCATGTTGAATTCCAACCGTGCCACTTGCTAAACGATAGTTTATTTCATCCATATCATAAACAATCGCAGGAATATCTTCATTTTCATTAAAGAATTTTTTTATTGCTGTATCTGCTTTTCGGATCTCTCTCACAGCAGGTTCTAGTTTTTCATCATATTGATCTATATCTCTTAAATAATTTAATAGTTTAATATTCCATAAGTCTCTAACATTAAAATTATTTTCATGACCAAATAGGACCCATTCATCAGTATTAAAATATTTATGCTGAGTAATATTCCAATCTTCGATCGTACCTGCAAAAAATGATCCACTTACTACTTGAGCATCAGAAATAAAATCAGTACCCTCTGCTGGTCTCTTAAAAAATGATTTCATCGTAAAAGTTGAGTCAGAGTTTATAAATTTTAATTTATAATTTTCTATTTCTTCTATTATGTGGGAAATTGTTGTTGCTTTGTGATCCTCAGTAAAAATATATATTGGCATAATAGAACAATTTTCATTCATTAAGCCTGACTCTGGGCCAACTACGCTTGAAGCAAATGATAATGCTCGATCATTTCTTGGTAAATAGCTCCATTTTAAATTACCCTCAGCATATCCACTCATTCCGCGTTTAGCTATACTGGAGAGGGAAATAACCGAAACAACTCCATCGATATTTTCTGCATACCAATGAAAATTATCTTGAGCACTCATCATATCTATAGAGCGACACGGTGGAACTCCCTGGGATTGAGCTAAACTCTCAAAGATTACGACGAGAACATCTGTTGTAACATTATATCTCTTAGTAATTTCACCAATATCTTGATTGTATCGAGCCTCTGGCCTTAACTCCGGTGCTCCAGAATGTAAGTCGCCTACATGCCTATCTGAGGCCATAAATATTGCTCCAGCAAACAAAACAGCACTTATCGTTAAAGTGATTGCTGCTGCTCGAGGTTTTGCTAACTTTCCAAAAACTGCAACCCTTTTTCTTCTGTATGCAATAGCTGATGATGCAGATTTAACAAAATTATCATTATATCTTGCATAGGATGCAGCCAATGGAAGCATTACTAAGTTTGTTATAATTTTAAAAGCAACACCAATTGATGCTGTAATGCCTAATTCCTGAATCATGCCAATTGGTAATAAGATCAATGTACCAAATCCAACAAGGTCTGTTATTAGAGCCATACTCCCAGGTACAAGTAGTCTTGAGAAACTTGCTCTTGCAGCATATTCAGCAGAACGTCCATCTATTACTTCCTTAGAGATCTGGTTGACTTGCTGTATCCCGTGAGAAACACCAATAGCAAAAACTAAGAAAGGGACAAGGATAGCGAGTGGATCTAAACCAAATCCCAGAACTTTTAACATTCCAAATTGCCAAATTAAAGAAGTTAAAGAACAAACGAGAGGTAAGAAAGTTAAGGTCCATGATCTTGAATACCAGTAAACGGCTAATACAGTTAATACAAAAGCAAGAGCAAAAAATATAACAACATTATATGCTTCACTTGCTATATCTGAGATCATTTTTGCAAATCCAGTGATTTCTACTTTGTATTTACCAACCTCAAATTCATCTCGAATAGCCTCAATCTCTCGACCTAATTGAAGATAATCTAATTTTTCTCCAGTGCGAGGATCAAATTCAGTAAGTTCAACTCTTACTAAAGAAGCTGAGAAATCATTTGCAACTAAGCTTCCAACATGCCCACCAGTTAATACTCTATCTCTAATATTTTTTATTTCACTATCCGTTAGTTCTTGAGGAGTAATATTACCGGGTATGACCGTAGTTGCCTCAAAGCCTTCTTCAGTAACTCTCATTACTCTTGTATTTGAAGTCCATAAAGACTTCATGCTTGATTGATTAACTCCTGGAAGATACCTTAACGTTTCAGATAGCTCATATAGCTTAGATAAATAATCTTTTTCAAATATCTCTCCATCTGTTGTTCTTAGAGAGATTGTAATATTATTAGTGCCACTTAGTGCATCTTGATACTGAAAGTAGGTATGAATAAACTCATGGTTTGTTGGCAACTGTTTAATAAAACCAGCATCCATTCTAATTTGAAGAGCAAAATAACCCATCACAATTGTTAGCAAGACAAATATGCCTAAGATTAATAGCTTAAATTTAAAAACAAAATCTTCAATTTTTTGCATCATAAAATGGATAGTTACCTAAATTGAGAGCATCTTCGGATCGAATGTAAATTATTAGAAAAACATAATAAAGTACACAAAAAATAATATCTTTTTAAATTAAAATCTATCATTAGTATTTATTAAGATATTGATTAATATGATATTTTTATAATATTTAAATTTGACGGTTTGTCGCATTGATATATATAATCTCACATAGTACATTTTGTTTACATATCAAATCAAATGAATTAAATTTCGCATATGGTTGAATTATCTCAGAAAATACAAATTGCAAAAATAATTGCAAAAGACAAAGTATATAAAGTTCAAGAAAAGTGGCAGACATCAAACTCTGGAAAAAATTCACTTACTAAAGATCCTGCATATAATGCAGCAAATCCAAAACACTTTATACCAATGATGGATGAAGATCGTTACAGTGATCGATCAAATGCTTTTGATAAAATTATTAGTGCTACACATAAACATTTTTGGGATCCAAATGATAAAAAATATATAGATTTTGATATTCCATTTGATGTTGAGAATCAAAATATCGTAGATCCAGATGGACCATTTGGTATTGAATTACAAATACCAAGCATAAGAGAGAAATTAACTACAAAACAATTGGTCAAACTTAATAATGAAAGTTTTCGATTTGTATTATCTCAAATACTTCATGGGGAACAAGCAGCTTTATCTTTAAGTGCTAGTCTTTGTCATGTTCTTCGAGATCCAGGCGCACAAGAATATGCAGCTAATCAAACTAGAGAAGAAGCAAGACATGTTGCCGGCTTTACAAGATATATTCAAGCCAGATGGGGATCACCTTATAAGGTTGGTCCTACACTAGGTAGAGTTGCTAATGACATAGTTTCATCTGATGTTGTTTATAAAAAGATTGTTGGTATGCAAATGATGATTGAAGGTTTAGCAATGGGAGCTTTCGCCATGGCTTATGAAAATACAAACGATCCAGTACTGAAAACTCTATTAAAGTACACTATGAGTGACGAAGCTTTCCATCATAAGTTTGGTAAAATATGGGCTGACAGAACAATACCTAAGCTCTCGGAAAAAGAACACATAAAAGTAGAAGATTGGGCTGAAAAAATATTTGTTGAGCTTCTATTTAACTTAGTCAACCCAACAGAAAAAAAACATGTTTATTCGTGTGTTGGTCTTGATTACAAATGGGTTGATCAAGAGTTTCACAAGTATATTGACCAAGGTGAAGTAATTAAAGATGAGATGAAAAATCAAAATAATATATTTAGAGTTTTAGTAAAAACCTTACTAAAGGCTCATATCATTACTGATAGAACAAAAGCAACATATGCTGAATTCGTTAACATGGATGAGCTTGATTCTGAGAATGATACTGTTGCTGGCCAAGAAATTGCTGATCAGGGTGTCAATACTTTAAGTGAAATCAACCAATTAAAAAAATCAGCATAATCTGCCTTATCTTGGAGATTTTTTTTGAAGAATTCTCTGCAAAGTCCTCCTATGCATTTTAAGCCTTCGAGCAGTCTCTGAAACATTCCGATTGCATTGTTCATACACTCTAAGAATGTGTTCCCATTTTACACGATCTGCCGACATAGGATTTGCTGGAGGATCAGGAATTTTCTCATATGGTGAACGTAAAGCAGCCTCAATATCATCTGCATCAGCAGGTTTTGATAAATAATCACAAGCTCCTTCTTTAACTGCTGCGACAGCTGTAGGAATATTTCCATAACCAGTCAATATTATAATTTTGCTATCTTTTCTTTGTTTTGAAATAATTGATACAATTTCGAGCCCATTACCATCCCCCAGCCTTAAGTCAATTACAGCATATTTTGGAATAGACTCTTTAAGCAAGTCTTTGGCTTCTCTTATGGAATAAGCTCCATAAGAGTTAAAACCTTTACGACTCATTGCTGTTTGAAGTCTCTTACAAAAAATTTCGTCATCATCTAAAATTAAAAGTGAATTTTCTTCATTCATATAATTATTTTATGTTTAATTCTTTCTTATTCAAAAATATTCTTACACATGCTCCATTGGGCTTATAATTTAAAAACTCAATATCACCATACAATTTACTGAGTAAATTCTTTGAAATAAATAAACCTAATCCTAAACCTTTATCTTCTTTATCGATACTTCTTCGGACATATGGTTCTCCAAGCAATGCGTATATTTCTGGTGAAAACCCATTTCCATCGTCAATTATCTCAACAATTATGTACTTTTCTGCATATTTCAAATTGATTACGATTTTATTTTTCGCATATTTAAAAGCATTATCTATAATATTTGATAAAGACTGTATAACCTCAGGAACTCTTGAAAAAGTAATATTATTTTCAGAAAAAATTTCATCAGCATTAATTGATACTTCAATTTTTTCATTCGAATAATCTTCTAAAATCTCATTTATTAAACTTGTAAAAGTAAATTCATTTAGAAACTCATCACTATCCCTCACAAACTTAGTAGTTCTAAGTCTCTTTAAGATATCAGCGCATCTTTTAACTTGAGTTTGAATTAATTGTAAATCATCATAATTAACATCATTCTTTTTAACATTGCCAACAAGTTCTTTTGATACCACAGAAATGGTAGACAATGGAGTTCCAAGCTCATGAACAGCAGCAGCTGTTAAACTCATAAGAGCAGATACTTTTTCCTCATTTGACAATGCCATTTGAGTTTCTCTAAGAGCCTCACCTGCTTTTCGTGATTCACTAGCTGTTCGATAGCAATAAGCAGACATAAAAATAAGTGTAATAATTAACGCTCCCCAAATTGAAAAGATTTCTTCTCTAGAGAAGCTATCACTATTAAAATTTATTAAATTACTACTTATTGGCATGTAAAAAAAAAGTAAAATACTTAAAGAAATAATCGAAGCAGCACAGATCAAAATAGTTCTCTTTAAATCAAGATAAGTAGAAGAAATAACTATGGGTACTAAAATTAAGATACAAAAAGGATTTGTTAATCCTCCTGTTAAATATAACAAAGATATCAACTGCAAGAGGTCAAACAATAAATAGAAAGTGATTTCATTAAAATTTAGAGCTTTGGTAATTGGAAATCTTAGAGTTAAAAAAATATTTAATAATAACAATAAAAAAATTAAGGATATAGTTGCGACCAAATTAAAATCTACTTCGATTATTGAGTAAGAAACAAAAACCGCTAATGATTGACCAATAATTGCAATCCAATTAAAAAAAATAAGGGTTCTTAGTTTTAAAGTAATATTATCTTGTGTATTTAGCTTTCCTTGCTTCAAGAGATTTCTCTTCTTTTTAAAATTTAAAATTTAACTATATTAATTAATATGACTTTAATAAAAAAGCATCGAAAAAATTTAATAAAAAAATTTGAGTTTACATACAAAAAAGAGGTTATTTATATCAAAGTAAAAAAAAATAAATTATCAAAAAGCTACAAACTCTCACTTGATAAAAAAGATTTAAATGGGCTTGTTTCAATTCCATATTATATAAAATATGAAGATGGTGCTAAATTTGCTCGAGATAATTTAGAATGGATCTCAGGAGAGATTGAAAAGCTTAAACCAATTATAAAAATAAATAATGGAGCTAAAATTAGATTTTTTGATGATATTCTTAAAATCAAATATATTACATCTTCAACTAATAAAATTAGACTAGCTCACAATGTATTAGAAATTTCCTCAAAAAAGAAACATTCTGATATTCTTTTAAAATGGATTAAAAATGAAGTAAGAAAATCATCAAGTATGGCGATTAATGAATTTTCGAGAAAATTGAATGTGAAGGTTTCTAAAATAAAAATATCTAATTCATTTTCTTATTGGGGATCATGTAATTCAAAAAATGAAATAAGTATTAATTGGAGATTAATTTTTTGTCCTCAATTTGTACTTAATTATATAATTGCTCATGAATTAAGCCACTTGATAGAATTTAATCACAGTAAAAATTTTTGGAATTTAGTTGATAAATTAATTACAAATAGACTTGATGCTCAAAAATGGCTCAAACAGAATGATAATTATATGTATCGTCTACGCTTAGATTAAATATCAAGATTAACAACTGATGCAGCCCCTTCTTCAATAAATTTTCTACGAGGGGCAACATCATCTCCCATTAGATTTTCAAAAATCTGTTGGGATCCTACCTGGTCATCAATCTTAACTTGTAATAATGATCTATTATTAGGATCTAAAGTAGTCTCCCAAAGCTGCTCAGGGTTCATTTCCCCTAGCCCCTTATATCTTTGAAGTGATAAGCCTTTTTTTCCTTCATCATTTATAATTTCTAATAATTGAGATGGTGAATAAATTGTTTCACTATAATCGTTACTCCCAATTAATTTTCCAGGAGACTGAAACATTGCATATAGAGAGTCATAATTTTTTGATAATGTTTCAATTGCTTGAGATTTAATCAAATCCATATCAATAATTGATACATCATCTACTCCTCGTATCTTTCGAGTGAAAGTAAAACCTTTATTATACTCAAATTTAGTTTCCCAACCTCTTTCGTAGTCAGGAGTAATCATGTCTACTCTCTGAGATAAATATTTACTTGCCTCCTGAGCAGCTTTATCATTATCTTTAAATTTAGAAACATCTAAACATCCAGCAATCGCAATTTGTTCAAGAAATTTTTTATCATATCTATCTGGAATTCTTGTTAAAATACTTTCAGCAATTGAAATATTTTTAAGTTCATTCTCAAGTTCTGTGCCTTTAAAAACAGTTCCTTGGGAAGTTTGGAATTCATAGCCTTTGACTCCATAATTTATTAGAGCATGGGTTAATTCTTGATCATCCATTAAATATAATTCTTCTTTGCCTTTTTTAATTTTATACAATGGTGGTCTTGCAATGTATAAATGCCCATTCTGAATAAGCTCTCTCATTTCTTTAAAGAAGAAAGTTAAAAGTAATGTGCGGATATGCGATCCATCTACATCTGCATCAGTCATAATAACGACTTTATGATACCTTAGTTTTAATGGATCAAATTCATTTTTACCAATACCTACTCCTAATGCAGTAATCAGTGTTCCAATTTCTGTTGATCCTAATATTTTATCGATTCTTGATTTCCAAGTATTAAGTATTTTGCCTCGCAAAGGTAAGATAGCTTGAAATTTTCTATCTCGACCTTGCTTTGCAGATCCTCCAGCAGAATCTCCCTCTACTATGAATATTTCAGATAACTTTGGATCCTTTTCTTGACAATCAGCAAGTTTGCCAGGGAGATTGCTAACCTCAAGAGAGCTTTTTCTGCGTGTTAAATCTCTTGCTTTTCTTGCGGCCTCTCTTGCTTCAGCAGCTTTTTGTATCTTTAATAATATTATTTTAACAGCTTGGGGATTTTGCTCAAACCAGATAGTGAGCTTTTCACTAATCAAGCTTTCCACCACAGGTCTAACTTCAGATGAAACTAGTTTATCTTTTGTTTGGGAAGAAAACTTTGGGTCCTGTACTTTTACTGATAACACACTTGTGATACCTTCTCTAATATCGTCACTACTAGTAGAAACTTGATTTTTTTTACTTACTGAGTCTTCATAAAAATTGTTTACCACTCTAGTGATTGCAGATCTAAAACCAGATAGATGAGTGCCTCCATCTTTTTGTCTTATATTATTTGTGAAAGCTAATATTTGCTCATAATAACTTTCGTTCCACCATAGAGCACACGAGAACTCAATATTATTTTTGTTACCCTCAATAAATACCGGCTCATCTATCAGAGGTTTTTTAGATTTATCCAAGAATTTGACAAATTCCTTAATGCCTCCTTCATAATGAAATTTGTTTTCCTTAATATCAGCTTCTCTTCTATCAAAGAAATTAATAGAAATTAATGGATTTAAGAATGCCATTTCACGAAACCTTTGAGAAAGAATTTTTGAACTAAACTCAACATTAGTAAAAGTATCTTTATCAGGTTTAAATGTTATTTGAGTACCTTGCTTATTATCTACTTGACCCATATCTTTAAGTGGTTCTACAGCAGTACCCTTATTAAAATTTATTTCATAATTATGACCGTCTCTAAAAATTTTAAGATTTAAGGATGAGGAAAGAGCATTCACCACTGAAACACCAACTCCATGTAATCCACCTGAAACTTTATAGGAGTCTTGGTCAAATTTACCTCCTGCATGCAATTGAGTCATAATAACCTCAGCAGCAGAAATTTTCTCTTCTGGATGAATCTCTGTTGGTATGCCTCTTCCATTATCTTCGACTGTTACTGAGCCATCTGCGTTTAACCATATATTAATTTCATCACAATGCCCTGCTAACGCTTCATCAATTGAATTATCAACAACTTCAAATACCATGTGATGCAAACCTGTACCATCATCAGTATCTCCGATATACATTCCAGGTCTTTTTCGAACTGCATCAAGACCCTTTAAAACTTTGATAGATTCAGCACCATAGGCTGCATTTGCATTTTTATTCATTAAGGCATTATATATTATTTTTTACTTCAAAGAAAACAGTTTGCTCGGATATACTCTTGAAAAGTTCTTTTGAAACACCAGTATACCATACCTGAGAATTTAGTTGTAGAAGTTCATCAAATAATTTTTCTCTATGCTTTTCATCAAAGTGGGCCATGGCCTCATCGATTAGAACAATTAAAGTTAAATTTGGATTTAAATCTTTAATAATTTTACAGACAGAGATTATGATAGAAATTAACATTGACTTCTGCTCTCCTGTTGAGCAGTCTTTTGCCTCTAAATTGAGATTTTTTGATTTATAAATATCAAATTCAACACTATTAATATTTAGGGATGTTCTAGATATCTCTTTATCAATAGCTCTATTTTTCCTTAGAATATCTGAGTATTTTTGCTTAAATTCTTTTTTTGATAATTGGAATAAGACGCTTTGAAGTTTATGTGAAAGTTGGACTACACAAGAGGTAAAAGGTTCGCTGATTTTACAAAGATATTTATTTAATAATTCAATTTTTTTTTTTCTTTCTTCTAAAATATCAAAAGAAACATCTGAGATCTTATCTTCGATAATAGTTATCCATTCACCATCGGAATTATATTGATCAAGAAGGTTTATCCTTTCTTTTAAAAGCTTTTCTAATTTCCTACAATTTTTTAAATGATCCTTATTAATATTAAAAATGATTCTATCAAAAAATTTTCTTTTTTCAGAATGACTTTGTAACATCACTTTTTCCATTACTGGTGTCACCCATATTACTCTTAGATAATCTAATAAATTGTTTGAGCTAACTTTTTCATCATCAATAAAATAATTTATTTGTGGTTTGCCAGAGTCGCCATTAAAAGTTTTGTGAAAATTAAGATCACCATGATTAAATTTCATTAAAATTTTAATTTCAAACTTCTTAGAGCTAGAGTCATTATTGACCATATTTTCATGTTTAGAATTTCGTATTCCTTTGCCAGGAGAGAACATAGATATTGCGTCCAAAATATTTGTTTTACCTGCTCCATTCTCTCCAAATAAAACAACATTACCGCTATTTGAATCAATAATTAGGTTATTGTGTGATCTAAAATTATGGATTGATATTTTTTTTATTATTCCATTGGAATACATGTAAGTTTAAATTCGCATTGGCATTAATACAAAAAAAAGATTTTCATCTGTATTATCTAGGATTATTGCAGGAGACGTAGAGTTCAAAAACTTGAGATTGATCTTATCGCCATCTATCTCATTACAAATATCAATTAAATATCTTGAGTTAAAACCAATCTCAACTTTTTCATTATTATAATCTAAATCAATTTCTTCTATTGCTGATCCTCTTGATGACGAATCAACACTTAAAGATATTTTATTTGACTCAATAATTAATTTTATAGCTTTTGATTTAGTTTCTTCATTTATTGCAACTGCAGAGACTCTGTCTATTGCTTTTTTTAATTCCTCATTATTTGTTGTTATTGATTTATCATTGGATTGAGGTATGACTTTTGTATAGTCTGGAAAAGTTCCGTCGATAACTTTTGAAATAATCTGCATGTTATTAAATGAAAATTTAATTTTATTTTCATTGAGTTGTATATTGATATCACCCGTTGCATCATCTAAAACTCTTCTTAATTCTTGAATCATTTTTTTTGGAATGATAATTCCATTCATATCTTTAGCCCCTTGGGGTAAAGGAATATCGTATTGAGCTAGACGATGTCCATCTGTCGCAACAGCTCTTAAAATATCTATTGAGTTTTTTTGAGTTTGATGAAGAAAAACTCCATTTAAGTAGTATCTAGTTTCTTCATTCGAGATTGCAAATTTAGTCTTATCTATCATTCTCTTAAGCTCAGTTGCACTTAAGACAAATTGTATATTTAAATCATCATGAGAAATCTTGGGAAAATCATCGGGTGAAATCGTAGTAAGATTAAATTTTGATCTTCCACACTTCAAAGCTAAAGTTGAGTCTTCCTCCGATAAAGATGCATGAATTTCTGATCCACTTGGTAGTCTTTTTACTATTTCATAAAAAGTAGCAGCTGAAACCGAAGTAGAACCATTCTGACCAACTTCAGCCTCCAAATCATCAGAACAGAAAATGTCTAGGTTGGTTGAAGATAATGATAGTAAATTATCGTGAGTTGTAATGATAATATTCGATAATATTGGAAGAGTGTGACGGACTTCAACAATACCATGTATGTGAGATAATGCTCTAAGAAGTTCGGTGCTGTTTACTCTAAAATCCATATGAATACTACAATTACTATTCTACAATTTAATTAGCAATAGATAAAGATTTGAATGACTAAAAGTTATTAAGAAGAAGTGATAATTTGAGTAAGCACACTGACATCTTCATCAAATTTTTCATTCTCAGATTTAAGTTGATCTATTTTTTTTACAGCATGAATAACAGTAGTGTGATCCCTGCCTCCAAACTTTCTACCAATTTCAGGTAAAGATCTAGATGTTAATTTTTTTGCAAGATACATGGCGACCTGTCTTGGCCTAGCAAACGATCTTAGTCTTCTGCTTGATATAAGATCCTCAGTATTGATGTTATAATAGTTTGAAACTTTATTTTGTATTTCATCAATAGTAATTCTTTTATTATTTGATCTTAATAAATCTTTAAGCACAGTCTTAGTTAATTCTACATCAATTTTCTTATTCATAATATTTGAGAATGTAACAACTTTATTAAGGGCCCCTTCAAGTTCTCTAACATTACTTACAATTGTCTTTGCTAAAAAAATAAGAACAGAGTCATCAAGTACATGGTGGCCGCTGTTTGTCTTAAGAAGCTCCACTGATTTCTTTTTAAGGATTTCATAACGAAGTTCAAATGAAGCTGGTAAAATATCTGCTACAAGACCCCACGATAATCTTGATTTAATTCTTTCATCAAAACCATCTAAATCACTAGGAGCTCTATCAGAAGAGAGAATAACTTTTTTATTTAAATCAAGAAGAGAATTGAAAGTATGAAAAAATTCTTCTTGGGTGGAATTTTTTCCAACCATAAATTGTATATCATCTAAAATTAAGACATCAACAGATCTAAACTTCTGTTTAAAGCTCATGGTATCTTTTTGTCTTAAAGATTTAATAAATTGAAACATAAATCGTTCTGCGGAAAGATATAAAACTTTTGCACCCGGATTACTATTTGAAATTTCCCAAGCAATGGAGTGCATTAGATGAGTTTTACCTAGACCCACACCTCCATATAAAAAAAGAGGATTGAAATCAAATTTTTCTGACTGAGCTATTCGCTTAGCAGATGCAAACGCTAATTCATTTGAGGGACCAGTGATAAATTTATCAAATGTAAATCGTTCATCCAATGGCCAATCATCAGATTGATTAAAATTAGATGATTGATTCTGATATTTAATAGTTTCAGTATTTTTTTCTTCTTGATTATCTTGATTAGCAGATAACATATTATCAATTGATATTTTTACCCGTCTAATATTAGGATTTTCTGCATTCAAGAAAAAAATTATCTTATCTAAATAATGGGATGTGATCCAATCACGTATAAATCTTGTTGGGACTGAGAAATATAAAATATCATCATCTATGGATTGAACTTTTATGTTTTTAATCCAGCTGTTAAATATCTCATTTCCTAATTCGTTATTTAATTTTTTTAGAACTAAGAGCCAAAGGTCTTTTACATTTATTTCTATGGGGCTGATTTGATTAAGATCTTGTGCCATAAATTTTAACTGCCCTCAAATATATAAAAATTCTATCTAAATATTCCAAAAATAAAAATGAATTTTTACATTTTTATTACAAAATTATGTTTGGCAATAATAAGCCATCAATTTTTTTAAAAAAGTAAATTCAAAAAATTTTTGGAAAATTAAACACAGACTTTGTGCTTAATTTGAATTTAACTTAACCTTTAAAAAAATGAATCGCAATGAGAAAAGATAAATATTATGAATAAATTTTAATCTTAAATCTATGAATAGAAAATAAATCAATTTAGAGCATGTACTTTTTAAAATACTTACATAAGAAGATGTAAGTGTACGATTCTAATAGAAAAATTATTTTAATGATTTTATCTTATTTGAAAGTCTTGAGATTTTTCTAGATGCTGTATTCAAATGGATGATATTTTTTGAAACTGCAGACATTATTTCTGATTCTGCTGCTTTGAGAGAAGCTTGTGCTTCTTTTTTGTCACCTTTTACTATATTTAGTTCAACTTTTTTTAAAAAGGTACGATATCTATTTTTAATAGATTTATTAAACTCAGTCTTATTCTGAATTTCTCTAACTTTTGCTTTCGCAGATTTTGTATTTGCCATATTCTTACAATTAATTTTTTTGACATTGCGAACAATAATATGTTGATCGCTGGGCTATTACTATTCTTAATATACGTCCATTACAAGTTTTTTTTGAGCAATTTTTACCCTCTCTTTCATAGACTTTATGCTCATTTTGGAAGTATCCTAACATTCCATCAACCATGGAGTAGTCATTTATGCTTGAGCCACCAAGTTTAATAGCTCTATTCAAAACAAACTTAATATTCTTAACTAATTGAACGCATTGGTCATATGTAATATCAAACGCTTTTCTCTTTGGATTGATACCTGAACGAAAAAGTGATTCAGATGCATAAATATTTCCTATTCCTACAACTATGGATTGGTTCATAATAACAGACTTAATTGAGGCTTTCTTATTTTGACATGATCTTTCTAAGTAATTTGGGTTGAATTGTTTACTTAATGGCTCAAGTCCCAAATGTATAAATAGTCTATTTTTACTAATGGCTTTAGTATCGAAAAGTAGTATGCATCCAAATCTTCTTGGATCAATAAACTTAGCTATTAAATTATTTTTAAAATATAGACTCATATGGGTATGCTTGAATTTTGAATTTTTATTATTTGAGGTAAGAATAATTCGCCCCGACATTCCAAGATGAATAATAATTGTTTTATTATTACTAAGATTAATGAGGATATACTTAGCTCTTCTTGAGA
>ERZ802819.1051-NODE-1051-length-17578-cov-18.9327_pt1 | contig 17578 bp, 17 predicted proteins | sample MGYA00345647_ERZ802819 | MGnify/ENA primary metagenome ERZ802819 (study PRJEB30503, sample SAMEA104212355) | marine metagenome | biome: Westerlies Biome; feature: [SRF] surface water layer (ENVO:00010504) within the epipelagic zone...; material: water... | reverse complement strand
TTCTGGGCAGAAATTACCGGAGACCATGAAGATCAAATCTATATTCACGTTGGACATTTAGTAGATGGAAAATTTGATCTAGCAGGTCCAAATAATTAATTTTTAAGATTAAATAAAAAAAACCCTTCTTTTTTGAGGGGTTTTTTTTCATGTTAAAGCAGTTATTTTTTATTGTAATTTTAGGATTCAAAAATAAAAACAAAATAATATGAAAATTTTAAAAACAATTTTAGCCTTATTTATTTCACTTACTGTAACAGCTCAAGCTGAAACCGTAATGAATCTATCTTATTTAGACATACCAATTCAGAAAATAGGAAGATTTATGGAATTACATGAGCAAGTAACTAACATGCAACAAGGAGATAAAAGAACTCTTCAAGGACAATGGGTGACAAGTCATTATTATGGATCTGGACCATCTGTTGTTATTCAAGACAATTATATGAATGCTAACGATGCTATTAATGATACACCTTGGGTTCACGTTGGAGAAAAATGGGAAGCAGCAAGTGAAGATGAAAGAAAAGAAATGGGAGCAATGGTTAGTGAGTATCAATCATTTTGGAATGGTCATACTGATGAAATGAGAAGGATTGACTGGCAAAACGATCATATTTTCAATGAAGATTCTGATTTTTCAGGAAACTTTATACTCGTTATAGGCAAATATAATACATCTGGAAACCAAGGTGATATGGGACAAGCATATCATGACTGGGTTACAGTTCCAGCTGTTGAATCAGGAGTTGCTTTGTTTGGTAACCACAGTTATCATCTAACTGGCTCAGGCTCTGACGTAATGGTAGCTAATGGATATAAAAGTATGCATGAATTTGCTACAAGTCTAGAAAATGCAACTTCTGGATCCACTGAGGCTAGACAAAAGTTTTGGAGTTTAGTTGAGGGAGATCATGAAGATCAAATTTACATCCATCAAGGTCACATAGTAGATGGTAAATTTGTTAGAGCATCTTCTAACTAATGAAGTTTTATTAATTATAAAAACCCCTCAATTGAGGGGTTTTTTTATTTTTGATACTATGAGAAATGTCTATGTGCTTATTATATCTCTACTACTTTTAATTGGCTGTTCTTTTAGCCCTGATCCTATTAAATCAGCATTTAAAAAAGATGAGTTCTTAAAAAAGATTGTAAAAGACAAGGATAAGTATGAATTACAGATAGCTTTTACAGAGATTTCAAGAAACAAAGATGGCGAGCCAATTTTTAAAGACTTTGAATTTCAAGTTGATGAAAATAAATATTTCTATCCAGCAAGTACAACAAAGCTGCCAATTGTAGTTTTAACTCTTGATAAAATAAATAAACTTAGATCTTCGGGTATTAATATCACACTTAAGTCTAAAATTTTAATTTCATCAAACCATAGTGAGAAAAATGAGATTCAAATAGACACTATAACCTCATTTCAAAATCTAATTGCAGATGTTTTTTTAGTAAGTGATAATTATTCGTCAAATATATTAATTGACTTTATAGGCTATAATTATTTTAATACTAAGATGAGTCACGCAGGATTTAAAAACACATACCTAAACCACAAGTTCAATCCAGATCCATATGTTAATATTGACTGGCTAATTAAAACAGTGGATAAACAATTAATTTCGTCAAATCAAGATCAAATTATCGTTACTGCTAATCAAAATATTTCTGGATTAAAAAAAGGAGAAAATAAATTTCAAGATGGTAGGATAGTCAGTGGTTCTTTAGATTTTTCTCAAAAAAATAGACATTCAATAAGAGATATGCATAATCTTCTAAAAAGAATAATTTTTCCTTCAAAGCTTGATAAAGAAAACGTATTTAATCTTAATGTTGAAGATTATGATTTTTTAAGATATTGGATGAGTAGATATACATATGAGGATCTTGGAGATAAATTTAGAACTGATAAAAAGTATTTTGATTCTTATAATAAGTTTTTTATTCATGGGTCAGATACAGTTGTAAACAATAGAAACATAAGAGTATACAACAAGTTAGGGCAGGCATATGGCACTTCAGTTGACAATGCGTATATAAGAAATTATCAAGATGATATTGAGTTTGTTCTTACAGCAACTATTTATACAAATAAGAATAAAACTATTAATGATAATGTATATGAGTATGATGAAACGGCAATTCCGTTTTTAGCAAAACTATCTCAATCACTTTACAATAATCTAAAAGACTAATCTTTAACAAGTCCGAGATCAACTAATCTTTGATAAAGAAAATCTCCTGCAGTTATATCCTTAAATCCCTTTGGATTTTGCTCATCTACACATGAATCTATACAATTAAGAGGCATTTCAAGACGTGGGTGCAAGAAAAAAGGGATTGAATATCTTGAGCTTCCCCAAAGATCCTTGGGAGGATTCACAACTCTATGAATGGTTGATTTTAGTTTATTATTAGTGTGTCTGGAAAGCATATCACCAATATTGACAATGATTTCATCATCTTCTGCAATTGCATCAACCCATTCTCCGTTATTGCTTAAAACTTGGAGCCCTTTACCTTGGGCTCCCATAAGAAGAGTAATTAAATTAATATCACCATGTGCTGCTGCTCTTTCTGCTTTATTAGGTTCTTGAGTTATAGGGGGGTAGTGAATTGCTCTAAGAATTGAGTTTCCGTTAAAAATATGCTTATCAAAATATGTTTCATCTAAATTTAGATAACATGCTATAGCTCCCAAGACATGCCTCCCAGTCTCTTCCAAAAGTTCATATGTTTTTTGTCCAACTGAATTAAACTCTTCAAGTTCATCAACCATTACATTTTTTGGATATTTATTTTCTAACCCAGGTTCATTTTTTACATACTGTCCAAAATGCCAAAACTCTTTTAAGTCACCTACATTTCGACCTTTTGCATGTTCTTTTCCAAAAGGAGTAAAACCTCTTTGACTTGCAAGCCCACTTATAATATATTTTGATTTAATTTCATTTGAGAGATTAAAGAAATTTTTAACCTCATCATAAAGAGACTCTTTAACCGTGTCATTTAAAAGATGACCCTTTAAAGCAATAAATCCAATCTCACTAAATCCCTTTCCAAGATCATTAATAAATTTTTTCTTACTATCAGGATCTCCTGTTAGATAGTCGTTTAAATTTACTTGAGGTATTTTATTCATTTTTATTTATTTTTTGAAATCATTTTTGCAATATATTTTCCTAAAATGTCAAATTCAAGATTCACAATACTTCCCGAAGTAATATTTTTAAAATTTGTATTCTCATAAGTATATGGAATAATTGCAACCGAAAAAGAATCAGAATTCGAGTCAACTACAGTTAAACTAACACCATTAATTGTTATTGACCCTTTTTCAACAGTTATATTTTTTTGAGAATGTTTAAAAGCATATCTCCAACTTCCATTAGTTTCAATTGCCTCTATACATATGGCAACTTCATCAACGTGTCCTTGAACTATATGACCATCAAATCTTGAATTAACAGACATTGACCTTTCAAGATTTATAATATCTCCATGCTTTACTTTTCCAAGATTTGTCCTGTTAAGACTTTCACCTACAACAGTTACTGTATAAATATCATCAATAATATCTACCACAGTAAGACAAACACCATTATGACAAAGGCTTTGATCAATTTTAAGCTCTTTTGTTATTGGAGATTTTAATGAAATATTAAGATTGCCTTTATCTTTTTCAATTTTCTCAACACTTGAAACGCATTCTATTATACCAGTGAACATTATTATCTTTATTTTTGAGCAGTAAAATTACTAATTAAATTAACTAGTGTTGAACTCAAAAAAAATAAATATTGGAATTTCAATAGGAGACCCCAATGGTATTGGAATTGAGATTATTCTTAAAGTCCTTTCTGAAAGCTACTTATACAGTGAATGTAATTTTATAATATATTCTTCTTTAGATTTAATTGCCAGGCAACAAGATTTTTTCAAGATTAAAACGTTGCCTTTAAAAAAAATTAACTCTTTAGATGAAATAGTTTCAGATCATATAAATATTAAAGAAGTTTTTTCTAGCTCTAAATTTGAATTTGGTAAAAATGATAAAGAAATTTCAGCTAATGGTGTTATTTCTTTTAAGGAGGCGGTTAAGGATGCAAAATCAAAAAAAATTGACATTTTGATTACAGCTCCAATAAATAAGAGCTTGTCTTATTCTAGTTCATTTAAATTTTCAGGACATACGGATTATTTAAAAAACACATTCAATATAGACCCTATGATGCTCATGGTATCAGACAAACTAAAATTGGGACTATTAACAGAACATATTCCCCTTAAAGATGTTGTGAGTGAAATCAATACTAATAAAGTAATTCAAAAAATCAAATCTTTACGAGACACTTTAACCAAAGACTTTTTAATTAAAGATCCCAAGATTGCAATACTTGCTATTAATCCTCATGTAGGAGATAATGGTGTAATTGGGAGTGAAGATCAAAATATATTAATACCCGCAATTACAGATATTAACAAGGATAATAATTTAATATTTGGTCCATTTTCAGCAGACACCTTTTTCTGTAATGAAAACCATATGAAATATGATGGTGTTATCGCGGCATATCATGATCAAGGGTTAATTCCATTTAAAACAATTAGTTTTGGAAAGGGAGTGAATTATAGCTCAGGATTACCCATTATTCGAACATCTCCAGACCATGGAACAGGATTTGATATTGCAGGTCAAGGCATCGCAAGTACATCCTCATTTATACAGGCTTTAAAAGTAGGCATTGACATATATAAGTCAAGAAATACGATAGATTGACATTAAATAGATAAATTTTTATAAATTTGCCGCTCAATAGTTAAGTGATGAAATCGCTTTCGCCATATTTGATTAAATTTTCGGGGTTGAAAGAAGGAATTCACTGCTTTGACTATGAGCTTGGTAATAAGTTCTTTAAAAATTTTGACTATCATGATTTTCTTGATGCTAAATTATTAGCAAATCTTGAGCTCGAGAAAAAATCAACACTACTAAATTTAAAATTTTTATTTAGTGGTGAAATAGATGTTCAGTGTGATGTTTCAATGGAAAGTTTTACTTTACAATTTGAAACAGATTATTCAGTAGTTGTAAAATTCAAAGACAATTTAGTGTCCTCAGATGACAAAGTTGTTTTTTTACCTGCAGGGTCTCACAGTCTAGATGTATCGCGTATGATATACGAGAGCATCATATTGGCTGTTCCACAAAAAAAAGTTCATCCTGGAATTGAAAATGGTTCATTAAAATCAGAAATAGCAGAAAAATTAGAAGAACTTAAACCCAAAAAAAATTTTAAAGAAAAAACTGACCCTAGGTGGGACAAATTAAAAGACTTATTATAAATGGCACATCCTAAACGTAAAATATCTAAAACAAGAAGAGATAAACGTAGAACCCATATCAAAGCTGAAAAACAGCAAATATCAACATGTAAAGCTACCGGTGAGTCACACTTATATCACAGAGCCCATTGGCATGAAGGTAAGCTTTATTATAGAGGAAAAGTTTTAGTTGATTCTTTGGAATCAGAAAAAAACTAGTATCTTAAATTATCAATTTAATTGTCTAATGACATTATTGATGTTAGTATGATATCTAACAATACAAAAAATATAAAAGCCGCCATTACTGCTGTAGGAGGCTATATTCCAGAAGACTTTATTTCCAATAGAGATTTAGAAGAAATGGTTGACACCAATGATGAGTGGATTACTGCTAGAACTGGGATTAAAAAAAGAAGAATTCTTAAAGAAAAAGGTAAAGCCACTTCCTATTTAGCAGTTAATGCTGCAAAAGATTTATTGAATAGAAATGGTGTAGATCCAAAAACCATAGACCTAGTATTACTAGCTACAATAACCCCAGACTATCATGTTGCATCCACCGCTCCAACTGTAGCCTCAGAGATAAACGCACTTAATGCATATGCTTTTGATATAAATGCAGCATGTTCAGGATTTTTATATGGTATGTCAACAGCAACAAGCTATATAGAATCAGGTAGATATAAAAAAGTTCTTCTTATTGGTGCTGACATGATGTCTTCTATCGTAGATTATACAGATAGATCAACCAGTATATTATTTGGTGATGGAGCAGGAGCTGTATTAGTTGAACCTAGCATAAATGACTTTGGTTGGGAAGATGAGTATTTACGATCTGATGGAATTGGAGCAGAATGGTTAAAGGTAAAATCGGGAGGTTCTTTATTCCCAACATCACAAGAATCACTTGAGAATAAATGGCATTATATAACCCAAGAAGGAAAGACAGTATTTAAGTCAGCCGTCTCAGGAATGGCGGATGCTGCAGAACAAATTATCCTTAGAAATAATCTAAAACCAGAAGAAATTAAATATCTTTTACCTCATCAAGCCAACAAAAGAATTATTGATGCTACCGCAGAAAAGATTAATTTAGATAAAAATAAAGTTTTAATGAATATTGAAGAATATGGAAATACAACAGCCGCTACCATACCTCTCCTAATGTATGATTATGAAAAAGAATTTAAACAAGGAGATAAATTAATACTTGCAGCATTTGGAGCTGGGTTAACATGGGGTGCAGCATATTTAACATGGGCATATAATTAAACTATATAAAATGAATATTAAAGAAATACAAAATCTAATAAAATTTGTCTCTAAATCTGGTGTTGAAGAAGTTAAAATTGAAAGAGAAGATTTTAAAATTACAATCAAAACAAAGAAAAATATTACTCAGCAAATTGTAGTTGATGATATTCCTGCTAAAATTGCCGTTGCCCCTTCTGCTATTTCAAATGATAATCTGGATACTGTACAAGAAAATGAACCTAAAACCAAGACTTCAATTGCAGAAAATGATAATCATATAATAGTTAAAGCGCCTATAATTGGAACTTTTTATAGAAAACCTTCTCCAGATAAACCAACCTTTGTAGAAGTTGGACAAAATATTGCAGAAGGAGATATTCTGTGTGTAATTGAAGCTATGAAATTATTTAATGAAATAGAATCTGAGATTTCAGGAAAAATTGTTAAAATTCTTGTTGAAGATCAAAGTCCTGTTGAGTTTGATCAACCACTTTTTATTATTGACCCATCATAAAAATGTTTAATAAAATCTTAATCGCTAATAGAGGAGAGATTGCTATGCGTGTCATTAGGACATGTAAGGAAATGGGCATAAAAACTGTAGCTGTATATTCAAAGGCAGATGAAGAAAGTCTACATGTCCGTTTTGCAGATGAAGCTGTTTGTATTGGTCCTTCTGCTAGTTCAGAATCATATTTAAAACCAGCTAATATAATCTCAGCTGCAGAGATTACTAATGCAGATGCAATTCACCCAGGTTACGGATTTCTATCAGAAAACAGTAAATTTTCAAAAATTTGTGATGAACATAAGATAAAGTTTATCGGTGCTTCGCCTGAAATGATAGATAAAATGGGCGATAAATCATCAGCTAAAGAAACAATGAAAAAAGCTGGTGTCCCAACGATTCCTGGTTCTGAGGGACTTGTCCCAACTTTAGAAGAGGCTCAAAATATAGCACTTGAAATAGGGTACCCTGTAATGCTTAAAGCAACTGCTGGAGGAGGAGGAAAAGGAATGAGAATTGCTAAAAGTCCAAAAGATTTAGTCTCCGCATGGGAGTTGGCTAGACAAGAATCAAAACTAGCATTTGATAATGACGATATGTATCTAGAAAAGTTTATCGAAGACCCAAGACATATTGAAATTCAAATTATTGGAGATTCTTATGGTAAAGCATGTCATCTCTCCGAGAGAGATTGTTCTATACAAAGACGTCATCAAAAACTAATTGAAGAAACACCATCACCATTTATGACTAAGCCCTTAAGAAAAGAAATGGGGGAAGCTGCTGTAAAAGCTGCAGAATCTATTAAATATGAAGGTGCTGGAACTATTGAATTCCTTGTTGATAAACATAAGAATTTTTATTTCATGGAGATGAATACCCGAATTCAAGTTGAACACCCAATTACTGAGCAAGTAATTGATTATGATTTAATACGTGAACAAATATTGGTTGCTTCAGGTAAACCAATTTCTGGTAAAAACTATTTTCCGAAACTATGTTCTATAGAGTGTAGAATTAATGCTGAAGATCCACACAATGATTTTATGCCAAATCCTGGTAAGATCTTAACCCTCCATTTTCCTGGGGGTCATGGAGTTAGAATTGATACACATGTCTATAGTGGATATTTAATACCACCTTACTATGACTCAATGATAGCTAAATTAATTACCACTGCACAAACTAGAGAAGAAGCTATAAATAAAATGAAAAGAGCTCTAGATGAGTTTGTGATTGAGGGTGTAAAAACAACGATTCCTTTTCATCAAAAATTACTAGAAGATCCAGATTTTTTGTCAGGTAATTATACTACAAAATTTATGGAGTCATTTGAAATGTAGATTTAAACTATCTTCAGTTCAATTAATTTTTCTGCTATTTGAATAGTGTTTGTTGCAGCACCTTTTCTAAGATTATCAGCAACAATCCAAAGGTTTATTCCGCTTTTAATACTAAAATCTCTTCTTATTCTTCCAACAAAAACCTCATCTTTATTTGCTGAATTAATAGGCATAGGGTATTTATTATTATCAGGATCATCTTCAACAACCAATCCAGGGGAATTGCTTAAAATTTCAAAAATATCCTCGATTTCAAAATCTTTTTCAAATTCTATATTTACAGATTCACCGTGACAAATTTCGATGGGCACCCTAACAGCTGTAGAGGTTATTTGGATACTGTTATCGTTCAAGATTTTTCGCGTCTCATTTATTAGTTTGTTTTCTTCTTTAGTATAACCATCTTTTTCAAAAACATCGCAATGAGGCAATAAGTTTTGATCTATTGAGTATGGATATACCTTTGAGGAATTCACATCATTTCTTTCACCCTCAAGTTGATCTATAGCATTTTTACCTGTTCCAGAAACAGATTGATAAGTGGAGATTACAAGTCTTTTAATTTTATATTTTTTATGAAGAGGAGCTAATACTACAAGCATTTGCATTGTAGAACAATTTGGGTTCGCAATTATAAAGTCCTCTTTTGTTAAAACTTTAGAATTGACTTCGCTGACAATTAGTTTTTTTGTTGAATCCATTCTCCAAGCAGAAGAATTGTCTACAACTCGAGTACCTTCTTTAGCAAACTTTGGAGCCCACTCCAAAGATATTGAGCCACCAGCAGAAAATAATGCAATATCTGGCTTCATATTAACAGCATCACCTAGAGAAACAATTTTATAATCTTGTCCTTTAAACATAATTTTATTTCCAACAGACTTCTCTGAGGCAACAGGAATTATTTCACTTACAGGAAATTCTCTCTCTTCTAATAGCTTAAGTAAAACTGTTCCAACAACTCCAGTTACTCCTACAACAGCTACTTTCATTTCTTTTTATCTTTTTTCATTTTTTTAAAGTATATTGAACGACTTAAAGGTTCATATTTATCTTTTTCACCAATAACAACTATATCTTTTTTTTTATTTTTTCTAAAACTATAATTAGCAATATTTCCTGATTTTTTACAAACGGCGTGAACCTTTGTTACATACTCTGCTACTGCCATTAAATTAGGAATAGGTCCAAAGGGATTTCCCAAATAATCCATGTCCAAGCCTGCAACAATTACCCGTATACCTTTATTTGCAAGCTGATTACAAACATCAACTATTCCATTATCAAAAAATTGAGCTTCATCTATGGCCACTACTTGACAATTTTCAACATTATTTAAAATTTCAGATGAATGCTTAACCTCCATTGATTCCAGTTTGCTTTCATCATGTGATTCAATATAATTTTTGCTTCTAGAATCTATTGTTGGTTTAAAAACCTTAAATTTTTGATTTGCTATTTTGGTTCTTTTAATCCGCCTAATCAGCTCTTCAGTTTTACCAGAAAACATTGATCCACATATTACTTCAATCCAACCGAATTGTTCATTATTATATGCAGGGTTTTCTAAAAACATTTTGTAATTTGATTTACAATTAAAGCAAATTTATCAAAAAGTAACTCATTATAATAATAAACGATAATGTTTAAAAAAATTGAAAATAAAATAAAAGAAATTGCTCTGCAAATTCATAATTCATCAGATAATGAAAACATTTATGAGGATGCGAAATATATATATGAGTTAGCTGTAATCTATAGGTTCCTTTCTAAAAGAAAAAAAGATTCTCAATGGGAATTACATTCAGAAAAACTAAAAGAAACTCTTAAAAAATTAAATTTAAATTCAGAAAAAGCATATGATATTCCATATAATGAGAGTGAGATAATACCATTGATTGATTCTATCAAAGATTTAGTTACTGAAATACCAGAATCGGATGATGATAAATGATCCTCAACTTTTTATAGTACCAACACCAATTGGTAATCTGGGAGATATCACCATAAGAGCAATTGATACTCTAAAAAACTCAGATCTAATCTTATCAGAGGATACTAGACACGCAAAAAAACTCTTAAGTCATTATAAAATATCTACAAAAGTTAAAAGTTATCATTTGAATAATGAACATAAAAAAGTAGATGAGTATGTTGAAATGATGCTACAGGGTAAAATAATTTCTTTAATTACAGATGCAGGAACACCATGTATATCGGATCCTGGTTTTTTATTAGTTAGGGAAGCAATAAAAAAAGGGATTCAAATTACATGCTTACCTGGACCTACAGCTTTAATACCTGCTCTTGTTTTAAGTGGCCTGCCAAGCGACGCCTTTATCTTTGAAGGTTTTTTACCAAGAAAAAAAGGTAGGAAAACAAAACTTAAAGAGATTTCACAAAATACAATTACCACAATAATTTATGAATCACCATACAGAATTCAAAAAACACTATTAGACTTAATAGAATTTGTAGGGAGTGATAGGGAGGTGTCTTTAAGTAGAGAAATATCAAAAATATATGAAGAAACATTTAGGGGCTCAGTTAGTGACGCTATAGCGCATTTCTCTGATAAAAAAATAAAGGGCGAGTTCGTAATTTGTATAAATAGGGACGTAGACCTAAGTTAAGTTTTCTCATGAATAATTGGATAGAAAAAGAACAGCCAAAAAAAGACACAATTCAATCTTTAAAAAAAGATTTAAAAATTGATGATTTTCTTTGTTCTTTGTTACTTCAAAGAGAAGTTGATTCATTAAAAAAAGCTCAAAATTTTTTTCGACCTGATATTAATTTACTTCACGATCCTTTCCTTATGAAGGATATGAAAAAGGTAATTAAAAAAATTGAAAATTCTAAAGAAGAACGAATTATGATCCTTGGAGATTATGATGTTGATGGGACAACATCTACAGCTATGTTATATAAATATTTTAAGGATATAGACTATGACATTATATATTATATTCCAGACAGATACAGCGAGGGATATGGAGTCTCTGAAAAAGCTATTGAGTATGCAGAGAAAAACAGAGTCTCATTGATAATAACAGTTGATTGTGGTATAAAGGCAATCAACCAAGTGGATATATCTAATTCTAAGAATATAGAGATGATAATATGTGATCATCATCTTCCAGGTGATCAAATTCCAAATGCTTTTGGAATTCTAAACCCAAAGCAAGAAAACTGTAAATATCCTTTTAAGGATTTATGTGGCTGTGGTATTGCATATAAATTAATAACAGCTCATAACTCATTGTCAGAGAATTCAATTGATATATCTATATTTTTAGATTTTGTGGCTCTTGCTACAGTCTCTGATATGATGCCTTTGATTGATGAAAACAGAATTATGGTTTTCCACGGGTTAAATGTTATAAATTCAATGCCAAGGATAGGTCTCAGAAACTTTTTGAAGTCAATTAATGGAAGAATTGATGAATCAAAAATATCATTTAATATTGGACCAAGAATTAATGCAGCTGGAAGAATGCAGACAGGAAAAATAATTGTTGATTTATTAGTTGAAGAAGATGTTAATAGAGCCAATATTCTTTCAAATGAGGTTGAATTTTTAAATCAAAACAGAAGAAGAATAGAAAAAGATGTTGTTGATGAGGCTTTAAAGCAAATCGATAATAAACGATTTACTAATATTGTTTATGGAGAAGGATGGAATCAGGGTGTTTTGGGAATTGTTGCATCAAGACTAATTGAAAGATCTTATAAACCAACAATAGTTATGACAGAATCAAATGAAGATATTCTTACTGGATCTGTTAGGTCAGTGAAAGATTATGATGTTTATCAATCATTATCAAAATGTGAGGGCAACATACTTAAATACGGGGGACATAAGTATGCTGCTGGATTAAAAATAAAAAAAACAAAATTTGATATTTTTAAAAATCAATTTGAAGATATTGTCAAAGATTCTGTAGGGCAGATAATGTTTAAAAGATCTTTTTCATATGACCTTTCAATTAACTTTTCACAGTTAACTATTGAGAATGTAAAAATTATTAAAAGAATGTCTCCTTTTGGGCTTGTAAATAGACAACCAGTTTTTAGAACTAATAATTGTTTTATAGGTTCTAAATTGAAATTTCTAGGCAAAGAAGAGCAAGTCGTTAAATCAGAAATTAAGGATAAGAATGGATCAGAACTACCTTTTATATGTTTTGACAAGAAGAGTGAGCTAGTTGATCTTAAATCATCATTTGATATTCTTTATAATGTTAATTTAAACTCATTTTCAGGTCAAGATATGATTGAGTTAACCTTAAGAGAGGTATTTATAAAAAAATAAACCCCGCCATTGGCAGGGTTTATTTTTAGTCATGATTATAAAATCTTAGAAATCAAAACTAACACCTAGATTCCAAGTTGTACCTCTACCAAAATTCACAATGTTTGTTGTATTAACTCCATTCCAAGTCCTTCCTCCATCTGCAAAGAAATTAGTACTAGAATCCGCAATGTATTCTTCATCGAATAAGTTATTTACATTAGCTCTAACTCTAGTATTCATTCCCATAAACGTCGTTCTGTAAGTTGCTCCTATATCAACAATTGAAAAACTTGGTAATTGAAGAGATCCTCTGTTGTTAGCAGAAGAGAACTCACTATCTAATGGTCCAAAATTACCATATAGGTTATCAAACGACTGAAAATCTAGATCGACTGAAAAGTTATAGCTAAATCTATAATCCGCTCCTAAATATAGAATTGTTTGTGCATGATTTCCAATTTTCACACCGTCCATGTAAAGAGTAGCTGTTTGACCATTCGGCTGATTATTATCAGCATCAAATCCTTGACCAATAAAGTTTTTTGTATACTTATGATCACCTAAAGAAGCCATACCTCTAATTTTTAGTTGACTCGTTGGATACCATGTTAATTCTGCTTCAATACCCTGATGAGTTTGTTCAACACCTTCATAGACAAACCTAACAGCGTCTTCACCAGAACCAGAAAATCTGCTAAGAACTCTATTACCCCAAACTGTTGAATAAGCATTTAGGTTTAGTTTTACATTAGAGGATAGAAAACCATAACCTAATTCAAAAGAGGTTATCTCTTGTCCATCTTGATTTTCTGCTTGTTGGTAGTCATAATCACCATTAATAAAAATGTCATCCACAAGCGGAGATTTTTTAATCTTACCTACGTTTGCATACACATTAGATTTTTCACTAATATTATAGTTAGCACCAGCTTTCAAATAGTTTCCATTCTTTCTAACAACTTCACTTTTTGTTTCAGGTGGAGCTGTATAAAAATGCTCAAGCCACATTCTAGATGTAGTTGTTCCAGCTTGAAGAACAGCTGAAAAGTTTTCACTACCAACGTATTCAACAAGACCGTTTACTCCAGTCCAGTTGTTGTATCCAATATAATATCTTTGGGTTCCATTTGGATCATCCATTCCAAGATTGTTAAATGGAGTAGATTCATATGCAGTTGTTACAACGTGCCCGACTCTATCAAAGTTTCCTGAGAAGACATAATCGTTTATTGTCGAAATGTAACCATCAAGACCTAGAAAGTCACTTATTCCTCTTCTATGATAAGCTTTATAAGATCTAAGATCAATCCCTAATTCATATCGAAAGTTTTCACTATCTAATTTTAGCTTAGAAATTCCACCAACCCAATTATGGGAGTTTGTACTAAATCTTCTAACTTTACTAGCAACAGCCCATCTACTAGGAGTTTCGCCATCTGTATCATTGTGATAACCTAGTTTCATTCCTGCAAAAGGACCTTCAGATGGTATATAAGCGTTATTAACGTTTTGCGATACTACAGCATCCCAGTTAACTGTCATATCTGATCTTCTAAAAGCATCTCCACCGTCAGCAAGGTGGTCTGTCATTGATCTTCTAAATGAAGTAACATCATAATTTCTTCCTCTATCACCCGTTCCTCCACCTCTACCTGCAGATGCATAAAGCGATGTAGCAAGAGTTACATTATTTGAAATTTCCCAGTCCCAGTTTAATGTTGCTAAAGGCTTATTATAGTAGTTTCTCAATAAAGAAAACTCTTCACCTTTATATTCACCGTAAACTTGGTTGTATTTTCTAAAATCATCTCCTTGAGTAGGACCGTGATCAAGATAATCCTCTAACCAAGGAGTATAATAAGCCTGATGATGCCATTGTCCAGCCCCAATAACTGACAAGTTAAATTCATGATTCCCACCTCTTGGTGTATATCCTACTGAGAAAGCATAGGTTAAACCTGCTCCTGCTGTTCCATTTCTCCATCCATCACCTTCCCAAAGGCTAAGTAAATAACTCGATGACCAACCAAGATCATTCACTCCAGTATTATGTGAAACGCTAATTTTTTGATAACCATCATTACCTTGTAATAGTTTAACAGAAGAACCTGGCTCTAATTCAGCTGCTCTAGTATTAACTGAGATAGTACCACCTGCAGATGGAGTAGCCAAGGACGTAGAACCAAGACCTCTTTGAATTTGAATACTTGAAGTTAAGTCAGATAAACCAGCCCAGTTAGACCAGTATACCCAACCATTTTCCATATCATTAACAGGTTGACCGTTTATGACAACTGCAACATTAGACATTCCAAAGCCTCTAAGCTGAAGACTACCATCTCCATATCCACCTCCACTTGTAGGAGATGTATAAATACCAGGAGTTCTTTTAAGAAATTCAGGTATTTCAAGATTCCCACCCTTTACTTCTATCTCTGCACCTGTAACAGTACTAAATGCAATTGGAGTTTCCCTTTCCTTTGCAACATCAATTACTTTCGATGAAACAGTAACCTCTGCAAGAGCAATAGAATCTAGGGCAGGCTCTTGAGAATATAAGTTAGCTGAGAAAATAATTATTAATGATAAGATTAATTTTTTCATTTTAATAGAATTTTTTGTTGTTTATTTTTTCAAAAATATAACTATTAATTATTGGTTAGATAAACTAAATATTAACAGAACCTTAAACAATTATGATATTAATAACAAAAAAATTTATTGGAGATTGTCATAAACTTTTGAAGATGATTTGTCTAGGTTAGATTTGCCATCTTTCAAAATTTGTTTAGCTATTGATTTTCCTAACTCAACCCCCCATTGATCAAAACTATAAATATTCAAAATGGAACCTATAACAAAAATCTTACTTTCATACATAGCTATTAAAGAGCCAAGGTTGTGAGGAGTTAACTTGTTAATAAGTATTGTATTTGAGGGTTTGTTACCATCAATATTCTTTTGAATTTCATTTCCAGATTTTTTATTACCTACCAACAAAGCATTTGTCTGAGCTAAGAAATTTGAAGTTAAAACTTTATGTTGTTCTTTATCACTGTATAAGGGCTCTTTAAAAGCAATAAAATCTGACGGAATTAATTTTGTCCCTTGGTGCATAAGTTGAAAAAATGCATGCTGTGCATTTGTTCCTGTTGACCCCCAAATAATTGATCCAGTTTGATAATTAACTCTATTTCCCTCCCTATCTATACTCTTACCGTTACTCTCCATACTTGCTTGCTGAAGATAATCTGGAAGCTTACCAAGAAATTGATTATAAGGAAGAATTGCCTCAGTTTCACAATTAAAAAAGTTATTGTACCAAATACTTAACAGAGCAAGCACAACTGGTATATTTTTTTCAAAAGGCGCTTCTTTAAAATGTAGATCCATTTCTCTTGCACCATCTAAAAAATTATCAAAATTTTTAGATCCAACACAAATTGAAATAATTAAACCTACAGAACCCCAAAGTGAGAATCTTCCACCTACCCATTCAGGTATAGGAAGAATATTATTAGATTTAATACCGAATTCTTTTGGATCTTCAGTGTTATTTGAAACTGCAATGAAATGATTTTTCATTGATTCTTCATTTACATTCTTAACAAACCATTTTTTGACTTTTTTGGCATTTTCAAGTGTTTCAATGGTTGTAAATGTTTTGGAAACAATAATAAAAATTGTTGTATCAGGATCGAGAGATTTCAATAAATTTTCTGTATAGTCTGGGTCTATATTTGAAATGAAATAAGGTTTAATACTTTGTGCGTAAAAACTTAAAGCTTCAGTGACCATTTCTGGCCCAAGGTGTGAGCCACCTATACCTATATTCACAACATTCTCAATCTTTTTTCCAGAATGTCCAAGCCTAGCTCCATTATTTATCTCATCTGAAATAGTTTTCATTTTAGATAAAGTATTTTTTACCTCTTCAGATATTTCGGTTGAGTCATTATTTTTAGATCTCAATGCTGTATGCAGAACTGACCTGTTTTCAGTTTCATTAATGGAAGAACCATTAAAATACTTATTTATATTTTCTTTAAGGTCTGTTTCCTTACAAAGTTCAATTAATAGATCAAAAGCTTTTTTACTGATTCTATTTTTAGAAAAATCAACATATAAATCATTAAAACTAATTGTAAACTTTTCAAGTCTATCATTTTCACTTTTAAAATAATTGTTGATATGTATATTATTTTCTTGATTATAGAGTTTCTCTAGGCTAGACCATGATTTCTGACTTGTGGGATTCTTTTTTGATAAAGCCATTATATAGAAGTTTTATTTCTTATCACAATTGAATCAAGCTGAGACTTAATTAAAACTACATCACTAAAGTACTTCTTTTTTAGTGATTCATTGATTGGTTTAGCTTCTGGTAGTTTTTGTTTAAATGGGTCAACTTCAACTCCATTTTTTCTAAACCTATAACAAACATGAGGACCAGAGGTATTTCCTGTCATCCCGACAAAACCTATAACATCTCCTTGTTCAACAAATTGTCCAACTTTGACATTTGTTTTTTGCATATGTAGATACTGAGTAGTATATGTGTTATTATGTTTAACTTTCACATACCTTCCATTAGCCCTTGTGTAGCTTACTTCAGTTATAGTTCCATTAGCAGTTGATAATATAGGGGTTCCAACAGGAGCCGCAAAGTCAGTTCCCTTATGAGGTCTTACTCTATTACCATAATATGCAATTCTTCTTCTAAGATTATACCTTGATGAAATTCTACCAAATTTTATTGGTGACTGAAGAAAAGCTCTTCTTAAATTTTTTGCATCTTGATCTAGATACTCAACAATTCCTTTAATAGAGTCTGTCTCA
>ERZ802819.1046-NODE-1046-length-17625-cov-13.3509_pt1 | contig 17625 bp, 17 predicted proteins | sample MGYA00345647_ERZ802819 | MGnify/ENA primary metagenome ERZ802819 (study PRJEB30503, sample SAMEA104212355) | marine metagenome | biome: Westerlies Biome; feature: [SRF] surface water layer (ENVO:00010504) within the epipelagic zone...; material: water... | reverse complement strand
TTATTATTATTATTATTATTATTATTATTATTATTATTATTATTATTATTATTATGGTTAAAACATTCACCAGAATATTCATTAGAACTACTATCAACAATACAGTTATTATTAATACTATTTATATTAATAAAATTACTTAAATCTAAAGAACAACCATTTAAATCAATAAATTGATCACTTGATTCATGCCAATCATTAAAATCAGGATTATCAATAACAATATTTTGCAAATCAACAAAATTATTAGAAATCTCAGAAGTGTACATTATATATAAATAATTATTTAATATATCAAAAAATAAAATTGAAATATTTAAAACAATAGTTTAAAACCTATATAATACATAATGTCAATTATTAGCGTCCAAGATGAAAAATTTCTGTATTATGCATCCGTTCAGGCAAATCAATCTCCAGTACTAATGCGCCATGGAGCAGTAGCAGTTATAAATGGAAAGATTATTGGTCGAGGATTTAATCATTATAGAAGTTATTCAAGTGATGATTTTATTAAAAATACATGCACATGTCATGCAGAAATCGCGGCATTAAGGAATATGCATCGAAACCTGACGAATACATATGGAAAATACGGAGAACAGATAAAAGTCGGTTAAGAATAAATCATCGCGATCAAAAGAAAATGACCATCTAGAAAAAATATACAAAAAAACAACGCTATATATAGTAAGGTGTGATGCGGAAAATAATTTTAAGGATTCCGCTCCATGTAATAATTGTTTAAATACAATAAAAAATCTAAATATAAAACGAGTAGTATATAGTAGTGGTATAAATACATTTACGAGTTGTCAACCATGCGAAGTAAAAATAAATCATATAAGTACAGGAAATAAATACTTACAAAAAAACATAAAACATAAAACATAAAATAAAAGATAAAACAAAACATAAACAAACAACAAAAATAAAAAATAAAAATTGATTAATATTTAATAAATTTAAATATTAATTATTTTTTTTACATCTATATAACAAATGGAAAAACAACAACCACAACCACAACCACAACAATTACCTCTCGACCATCTACAAAAATTAAATGCACACAAAAGGGACATGAACACGTCCCTAGACGAAGCAACACACACATATAACATAAATGGCGAAACAGATTATACATCAATGACTACAGTCATACATAGTTTATTCAGTAAATTCGATGAAGAGAAAATTATAAATAATATGATGGCATCTAATAACTGGCCCAATAGTAAATACTATGGACTATCAAAACAAGAAATAAAAGATTTATGGGAAAAAAACAAAAACGAAGCATCTTCGGCGGGAACAAAAATGCATTACGATATCGAATGTTTTTATAATAATATATCACAAACACCAACAAACACATCAATAGAATTTCAATATTTTATGAATTTTTACAACGATTTCAAAACGAATCTTGAACCATATAGAACAGAGTGGATAGTTTACGATGAAGATTTAAAAATAGCAGGATCAATAGATATGATATTTAAAAAAAGGCAAACAAACCAAAAAGACCAAAAAGACCAAGAAGAAATTCTAGAAATCTACGATTGGAAGCGATGTAAAGAAATTGTTAAATCCACAAATTTCAATAAATGGGCATTGCCAGAATGTATAAATCATTTTCCGGACACAAATTATTGGCATTACGCACTCCAACTAAATGGTTATAAATATATCTTAACACACAAATATAATAAACGAGTAGGAGATTTATATTTAGTATGCCTCCATCCAAATAACAAAAATAATAATTATTTAAGAATTAAAGTTCCCGATTTACAAACAGAAATCCACACATTATTTGAACAAAGAAATAAAACAAGAAAATAAAACAAGAAAATTATCAATAAATCAATATAAACATAAAATATTAAAACACATAAGAAAACAAATGTTAATAACAAATATGATCATATATGGTACATTATATAATAATTGTCTAACAGATGATGATTATGAGAACTATTGTAATTACACGGATGCAGAAAAAGAATATTATGCATTGCGGTATTCTAACATTATAATGGTAGATAAAAGTAATAATATGCATCATATTTTTGCACAATCACTTAAAGATGTATTAATTATTACTTTTGTCATTATAATGGGGACAATAACAGCAACAGTATATGTTTCTTTAACAATGAATAGAAATATACTTGATGAATTTGATGAACAGATCAAAGATTACGAAGCATATGAAGATATTTATGACAATGAATTCGACAATCTATCTATAACCAATTTATCATCAGAAGAAATAGAAAAACTGAAAGAAAAATATATTATAGAAAAAACACCAAATGGTCAAGTAATAATGAAATATAATTTTGAAACAGAATCATTTGAATATTATAGTGATAATAAAAGAATAGTTCCATATTTACATCTCGAAACAACCGCAAAACACTTTGTTATAGAAAACAATTGTAAAATCATATTTAAAGAACAATCCACGCCAAAACCAGAACCCACAGACCAAAACCCCACAGACCAAAACCCCACAGACCAAAACCCCACAGACCAAAAACAAAAAAAAAGTGTATTTGTATCTTTAAAAAAATATAATGCTGAAAATACTTCAAAAGACAGTTCACTAATCGAGTCGCGAGACAAATTAAAAAAACTAGCAAATCACTATAAATATCTAGGAAAATTAGAAGATTCATTTACTTCATTAAAAATTCCACCAGCTCCGCCATCACCAATTATAGAAGAAACTAAATCGGAAACAGCCACGCCAGACGACTCACCAAAAAAAGAAGTCACAAACGAAACAACAGAACAATCAGAAGAAAAATCTTGGACAATTATTCCCAATGAGAATTTAACATTTGCAGAATATAAAAACCAAATATCAAAACCAAATTAAATAACATAAAACATTAATTCGAAATCTGTATATTATTTTTACTTAAGAATTCCAAAAACCCAATACTTTTCTCTATATCAAAACTTGATTCTAATTGAGTTTTAGCCAATTCCAAAATAGCCAATTCAACAGAATCCATTCCATCAATATAACGCAAAATAGAATTTTCCAAATTTAAAACACATAATTCATTTTTAGTTTCATTTTTACTTTCATTTACATTTTCCATTATAATAATTGATATAATATTAAATAAAATTTTATATCAATTTTTATAAATAATACCTAAAAATTTAATGTTTGCGAGTTCTCACATATCTACCCCGTTTAGATTTGCACCGGTTAGATTTGCACCGTTTAAATTTACATCGTTTTTTAGTTATTCCCATACCAAATCGATTACTAAACCAACCACGACCAGATTCTTTAGTTAAGTTATTCCAAACCAATTCATGTGGATTGTTTGGAATATATAATCGATCATCTAATGTTACATTTTCTGGATGATAATGAGCAATCCAACCTTTAAATGATGGCAAAAGCTCCGGATCATTCTTTTTAAATTTTTGTAAATATTTTTTCAAATGCGTTTCCATTATTTCATATGATTTGGCCTTAGACTGTTCAGCCAGGGCTCTATTTATTTCGTCGTTATCCAGAATATAAAATTCTTCTTGTACAGATTTTCAAGGCATAGTATAATAACAAAATATAAAAATCCGCAACCATAAAATTTATAAAATCAATTATTGTAATTAACATAGAAAAGCAATTTTTTCCCATTATTAACATAAATTTTATCATTATTCATAACCTTAGTAATATCTTTATTAATAGTATAATTATTTTCCATGAGAAACATAATAAAATTATCAATATTATCAACACTCAACAATTCTCCGTAAGCACCACAACTATCTCCTACACCACCTCCTACACCACCCCCTCCACCAACCAAACTCTCATCAATATTTTTTATAGCATAAACACAGAAAGAGCAACTACCACCAGACCCAGAACCACCAGACCCAGAACCACCAAATCCTTTAAAACTAGATAACTTAGAGAAAGAAATCCGTTTAACATAATTCTTCAACGCCCCCTCTGGTTCACGATTAATAGTAACAATATGACGATATTCTTTAATCCCACTATCATAAAACGGCTCCACATAAAAACAATAAACTAACATATAAATATAAATATAAAAAAATAAAAAATTGAAAACTACATAAGTATTCATATACTAAAACATTTATATGGAACAGCACACTCAAGAACATACACATCCAGGTCCACGCCAAATCAAAACAATTTACAGATATAATTTTTCAGATGAAATTATATTATTACTAACAGATTTTTCAAGATTACATATGTATACCGATAGAAAAACATACAAAGAAAAATGGAAAGAATGGACAGACCAATACCAAAAAGAATTAACAATTGAGTCTAAAAGATTAAAAGATTTAGGATACAATGGAGATACAAATGATAAAATGTTTAAAGCAACCAGATATTATTTTAAGAAAAAAATATCATCAACCCAACCACAAACCCAACCACAAACCCAACCACAAACTCAACCACAAACCCAACCACAAACCCAACCACAAACTCAACCACAAACCCAACCACAAAAACCAAAACGAAATTATATAATACTAGATTCAGAAATAATAGATAATATGGACAAACATATAAAATCCAATTACGATATAGACTTTAAACCATCAACAGGATTTGAAGAATTTAGTAACCAATATAAGGAATTATTAGACAAAGAAACAATAAGACTAAGAAATTTAAATTCACAACAACTAGATACAAGGGAAAAATGTTTATATAAATTAAAAAAAACATATAAAAATCGATATTTTATATACACCAAAAAACAATAAAACAATAAAAACAATAAAAACAATAAAAACAATAAAACAATAAAACAATAAAACAATAAAAACAATAAAAACAATAAAAACAATAAAACAATAAAACAATAAAACAATAAAACAATAAAACAATAAAACAATAAAAACAATAAAAAAAAACAACAAATATATTTTATAGTAAATATATAATCATAATATATTATGGCTACATTATTAAATCAAGGCGCATATGGTTGCATATATTATCCGGGATTTACATGTAAAGGAAATATAAGCAAAGAAAAAAAATATGTAACAAAATTAGAGATAAAAGATAAGAACTCAGTAAATGAAATAGAAATAAGTAATATTATCAAAAAAATAAAAAACTATCAAAAATTGTTTGGTCCCATAGTAAAATCGTGCGATATAAAATTAAATGCTTTTAATAATAAATCCACAAATTTATCAGATTGTGATGTAGTAAATAATTACGAATTTATACAAAATGATTTCAAATTAATATACATAAATTATATTAACGGAACAGACATAGATAAGTATATTGATTCATTAGAAGTACCAAGTATATATTTAACAACATTTATAAATACATTTCATAATATTTTAAATAGTATAAAATTATTAAATAAAAATGATATAATTCATTTCGATTTACATGCCGGAAATATTTTATATGATTTAAATAAGAAATCACCAATAATAATAGATTTTGGTCTTTCCATAAATTTAAAAAAAATAATAGATCATCATCCAAACAAAGATCATCCACTAAACATAAATTATTATAAATTAAAAAAAAGTTTACTAGGATATAAACCAAAACATTATAATTATGCACCAGAATCACATTTTTTATCATATATATTAGAAGAGTACCATGATAGTCATGATTCCAATAAAGAACAATTTTTTAAAAAACACTTAACTGAAAAAGAATTAAATATATTTATAAATGATATTATAGAACATAACAAAATAATAAAAATATATAACAAAGATTTTAACAAAGATTTAAACAAAGATTTAAACAAAGATTTAAACAAAGATTTAAACAAAGATTTTAACAAAGATTTTAACAAAGAGTTTAACACAGAGTTTAACACAGAGTTTAACACAGAGTTTAACACAGATATAAACAAAAATAATATAGATATTTTTAATAAATACAATCAAAGTTTAAGAAATTTTTATAGAAAATATATTGATAAAGAATACAAATATATAATAAATGATTTATTTAAATACAGATATAAATCAGATTACTATATGTTTACAATAAATTATATAAAATTAATAATAGATACATTTATATCAAAATATACAAATCCAACCAGTCCAATATATATAATTTTAAATTTTGTATTAGAATTATTAGTATATAATTTACACCCAGATCCATATAAACGAATGCGAAAAACAGAACTACAAAAAATTTTAAATATTATTTTCAATACTAAAAATATATCATACGATACAATTATAAAATTTGTAAAGGAAAATCATACAATACTCATAGAAGAATCATCATCAGAACAAAACTTTATTACTCCTAATTTTTCTATATTTAAAGACAAAAAAATACTGGATTTTATTAAATCAATAAATAAAGACATTGATTTACAAACTCAACCAAACTAACAAACCAATCAAATAATATATTTTATTAAATATATTATTTCTAAATTATATAATTTTTAGTGTTTTCTACCAGATCTACGTTTTCCCGCAGATCTACGTTTCCCCGATCTACGTTTTCCCGCAGATCTACGTTTTCCCGCAGATCTACGTCTACGCTTACCTCCCGATTGGTCTAATTGATTTACACCACCACCACCACCACCACCACCACCATCACCAACAACTCTAGCATAATTATGGGCAAACGGATACTCGTTAGCTGGCTCAGCCCCATCGCCGCCGCCTCCAGATAAAGATTCAGTATTACCCGATCCAGAGCCACCCGCACAACCAGTGCCACCCCGTTGCTTATGACGATGACGATGACGACGACGATGTCTTTTTTTATGAACAGTACCCTTATGAACGGTCGCCTTTTTTCCGCGAGTTTTTCTATATTCAGCTTTCGCTAATGGTAATATTTCTCTTAGAGATTTGCCCTTATTTAAACCAGCGTGTTTTTTAACCATTTTCTGCCATTCATTCATGATTATATATATATAAGTATATTATAATTCCAAAATAAATTAATCTCTTAAACTTTGTAAAATTGCTTCTTGAAAATCTAATTCTTCTTGTTGAGCTAATAATTCTATAATATTGGGTGGAATAACAGGACGAACAGGCCTAAATACATTTTGACTTATTGCTAAATTATTTGACGGCTGATCTAAAGTCGGCAAGACGCCTAAATCAGAAGATTGCTCTAAAGTCAGCAACACACCTAAAGCAGGTGATTGCTCTAAACTAGGTGATTGCTCTAAACTAGGTGATTGCTCTAAACTAGGTGATTGCTCTAAAGAAGCTGATCGATCCAAGTCCGATCGTTGCTCTAATGCAATTCCCTGTTCAAAAACAAAACCTTGTTCAAAATATTGTTCACCAGCGTCATCCATTTGTTCATCGCCAGCTTCATCCATTTGTTCATCTATTTGTTCATCTATTTGTTCATCTATTTGTTCATCTATTTGTTCATCAAGATATTCACCCATTTGTTCATGTATTTGTTCAATCCTATTTTCTTGAATAGTATTATCATTATGTTTAATTTCTTTAAACAGTAATTCATACCTACATACTGGGCAAACATTACTTTCAGTCAACCATTTATCAATAGCATCAGATGTAAAACAATGATTACATGGTAATTTACTAATTATCTCACCATCCTTAAATTTAGTACAAAATATGGGACAATTATCATTTATAGTTAATTCAGATGAGTATTTAATTTGTTCAATTTGATCAAAGCCTTTTTCACTAGTAACCTTTTTATATCTAGATTTTTGACTTAATGTACTATTAATAAAATTAGTTAAATTTTCATTAGAAATATAATTATCTAATAAAGTATCTATATTATCCCCAATTCCAGTATATCTATTTCTATTATATCCATCAGTATTTACTATACCATTAATATAGGAATTCCTATTAGACGTATTTATTAAAATTAATGAAGTTAACATGCGTGAACTATGTCCACCACTATTATTACCATTATTATTAATATTATTGTTAATATTATTATTAATATTATTATTAATATTATTGTTAATATTATTATTTATATCATTAATATTATCATTATTATTATCATTATTATTATCATTATTATTATCATTATTAATTGATGTATCAAGTATATTATTTCTGGAAAAATCTAAATTTTGAAAAAATTCATTATTATCATCAAATAAATCATTCAATAAATTTCTAATAACTGTATAAGTTTCAGTAGTTAGATTCGCATTACCAACCATAATATTATCATCGCCGTTAATATTATTATCGTAAATATTATCGTCAATATTATCGTCAATATTATTTTCCATATTATAATTATAAATAAAATAAATTTTAATATTTTTTAAAATGTAATTTAGTCAAACAAATAAATAAATCGCAAAATTTTTATAAGATTTAGAATAATTATATACAAAAAATCTAATAAAGTATTAATACCAATGGACGGGGCTGGGGGTTTTTAAGAGTGATGATAATTGATAGAATTATATTTTATCTTTATTACTTTAGTAAAAGAAAGAGGAATAACACAAAAATACATGTCGCTTAAAAATATATAAATTTTATAATTTAATTACTATTTTTCTAGATCTATTAGATATATTTTTTATACCTTTATTGTCTTTATTGTCTTTATTGCCTTTATTTCCTACATTTCTATATTTTCGATTATTTCTAGTAGACCTTTTATCTTTCGTATCATAATATGGTATTTTTAATGCAGGATTATAACTAACTATTTCTTTTACACGTTTTTCATAATATATAAAATATAATGTATCAAATTTTTTCAAAAAATCAATATTAGTATTAAAATACACATCATCTACTTTATTATAAACAGTTAAATAATTATTAACATCATTACAATAAGAAGAATTAGAAGAAGAATTCTGTTCAGTAGAATCAGAAGAATTAGAAGAAGAATTCTGTTCAGTAGAATTACTAGATTCAGAATTATTATCAATATAATTTAATAATTTATCAATTTCCGTATATGAAATATCAACATTAAATTTTAACAAAAAATAAAGATTATATTTCTTGTTGTTAAATATATTATTTAGATTTACCAATTCCAAAATATCTTTCCGTTTTAAAACATTATTATAAATATTAATACTATTATCGGTAATATTTTCTAGAATATTTTCACCACTATTAACATATATGTTAACAATTTTTATAATAGAAATATTATTAGATGAATCAGTTATAGAATTTACAAATTCTATATTTTCTAAATCTGTATTTTTAAAACTGTTAATCCATTGATTATCAAATCCATTTTCATCAACATCATCAAGATCATCAATATTATCTGTCTCAATATTATCTGTCTCAATATTATTAGTTTGAATCATTATATAAAAAAAATTTAATAAATACACTTTTTAAACTAATAAATATAAATTTTAATATTCATCATCAGCATATAAATCATTATCATCATCACTACTATATTCATAATCTCTATTATACATTCTATTCATGATATAGTTTTCTTCATCTACAATCTTCTGTATATCTTCACGATAATTCCAATATGGAGATATATCGCCAACTAAATCATTTAAGTCATCTCTATATTCATTCCAACGTAAAGACATTTTCTTATACAATTTTAATATATCATTTGTATCAATACCACCATTACCATCATTACCACCATTACCATCATTACCACCATTACCATCATTACCATCATTACCACCATTATCATTATTTCCAAGAATTTTATCACATACCAGTTTTCCATGCCAGTTATACGTTTTAAGAGTTTTATTTTTTGAATTAATAATAGTCCAGTCAGGAATTATTAATTCTTTATCTTCTTCTTCTTGCTTTTCTAATGCAATGTTGACATTTATAGCATTTTTAAAATCAATATTAGAAGAAGACAAATCAATAGATTTTTCACTAGCTTCATCATTATTAGAACAAGCCAAAAGGGGAAACATATTCATATCCGCCACATCCAGTACAGGTTCCTTTTTTTTAGTATATTTACTTTGATTCCCTCCTCGACCAGAATTCCTATTATACCTATTATTCCTATTATACCTATTATATCCACTATAGTTACCATACTTATTTTGTCCATAATAGTTGCTCATGGATCACTATAACGTTATATACTATCCAAATAATATATCTTTAAAAGTTTTAAAAACGTTATTTCAATTTTAAAAATATAGTTCAAAAATATTTCCAAAAAATTAATTCAAAAATTAATTCAATTACTAAAATATATTTTTATAGTATAAATATAAATGTCAATCGCAGTATTATCAAGAAAATCGCAAATAAAATATAATTATAATCCTAAAAATACTCCATCATCATTATATGGCTTAGCCGGAAGATGTCAACATTATAAAGGAGAAAGCACAAATTTAGCTAAAAGAACAAAATCCGATTGTAGTTTCAATAGTTTAACCAATACAAATTCTAACAATCAACAGTATAACAATAATTATAGTGTTAAATCAAGTAGTACATATCGAAAAAATAGAATAAATTGGGGACCATACAATAACCAATGTACAACCTCTTGTCCAAAAAATAATATAGTAAAATCACTACAACAATCATATCATGACGTAGATCTATATATAAAAAAAATATGTGAACAATCAGCTGAAAAAGTAATAAATCCAAATGATGCTTATATAAACTACAATCCAGCCGAACATTGTTGTAATAATTCAAAAACATCATTGCAAGTACCACAACCAATAGTTAAAATCACAAATATACCCGATATGGGTACATATTTAAGTGCAAAATATCTAAAAAACAATTGTATACCAGAACAACCAAACATTTTTCAATATGTAATAGATATTCAAAATTATATAACAGATATAGTAGCCCAATATATTAAACCAAATTTTATTAGCACAGAATTATCAGGCAATACTTATATAAAAGACACATTAAATACACCGGAATTAATAGCACAACATATACAATTAATTTGGGTAGGTCTACAAGAAACATTTTATACAGATTTAAGCGGTGTAATTCCACATCATTCAGAAGATATAGATACGCATGATACTCATGCTAAAAGTATTTTTACACATTTCAATCAATCGCCGCTAACAAATAATTTCCAATTAAGCTTCCAACAAGTAGACGGAAGCAACAATTCCCCATATGTTCAAACTCAGGATATCCCACTAACACCTGATATATTAAACAAAATTAAATGTGTAAACAATAATGTTCCAGATGAATTAAAATCACAAAATCCACAGGGATTTCACACTTTAGGATTACTAAATAATACAATTCAATTAAATACAACTTATACTGGAGACTCTATAAATAATTATATTTTTCCATCATTAATTGGTATTCATAACGCTCAAACAATATTAAATAATTTCCGGTTTGGTATAACAAAATATTATAATATACGAGCATATGAACAATCTGGATTAGATAATATAATAATAATACCACAAGAAGAAGACAAGACAATAACTGGTACAGCTGGAGTTGACATAATTTATGATTATGTCGGAGGGAATACAATAAATGCTCTAGCAGGAGATGATGCAATATATAATTTAAGTACGACAGACGGAGACCTAATATACGCTGGACCAGGTGATGACTTTATATACACTATAAATGGTGTAGTAGACACAATATATGGCGGTGGCGGAACAGACACAATATACGCTGACGGAATAGATATAATTCATGCAGATTACGATGATATTATTTATATAGCTGGAAAATCGTCAGAAAATGTTCATGGCGCAAATCCATCAAATATTCATTTTATCTAAATTATATTTATATTTTTTCATTTTTATCACATGTAAAAAAATGAAAAAATTTCTAATAAAGTTCTAAAATAAATTTTTTCATTTCTAATAAAATTCTAATAAAGTTCTAAAATAAATTTTTTCATTTCTAATAAAGTTCTAAAATAAATTTTTTCATTTCTAATAAAGTTCTAAAATAATTTTTTTCATTTCTAATAAAGTTCTAAAATAAATTTTTTCATTTCTAATAAAATTCTAATAAAGTTCTAAAATAAATTTTTTCATTTCTAATAAAGTTCTAAAATAAATTTTTTCATTTCTAATAAAGTTCTAAAATAATTTTTTTCATTTCTAATAAAGTTCTAATAAATTAAATTATATATTAATTTTTTTTTGGTGGACTTTCTAGGGTTTTTACACCCCCCGACCAAGACTTCCAAGATGTAGGTTGAGCTCACAAGGTATCCGTGGTTGCTCCGGTAGGAATTTAACCCACCATCACCCATTCAGGAGAGCATCTCTGTTTTACACCAACTTCGAAAAGAGCAAGTTGGTTTTACACAAGGCAATAACCGGGCTAAGGTCCGAGTGGTGGCCTACCACCCGCCCAGATACCACATCGTCTACATCTTTTCCGCCTCAGTATCCTTTTTTCCCCCCAAAGTCAAGTCGGCCGAAGCTCTATTTAAACAATGGGGTAGAGATCATCATCGGGAGCATTCCACAATCGGTGCTTGCCTAGATCTCTCAGTGTTAATTACTTTATTTAATTGTGGGTTCCCCCCACAATATATTAGAACATTTCTATCGCTATTTAATATAAGAATATATTCAATAAATCTATTTCAATTTTTTTTTATCTATTCAAAATTTGAAAGCTTACAAAAGAAATAATTCTCACCAATAAACAGAAAATTAAAATAAATCATATAATAAAATATTAAATAATTTAAATAAATATTACAATAAATAATTATATGACAGCAATCGGAATCGATCTAGGCACAACATACTCCTGTGTAGGTGTATGGCAAAATGACAGAGTAGAAATTATAGCAAATGATCAGGGTAATCGAACAACCCCATCGTATGTAGCATTTACAGAAACAGAACGAATAATAGGAGATGGAGCAAAAAATCAATCAGCCCAAAATCCAACGAATACGGTTTATGATGCAAAACGATTAATAGGTAGAAAATTTTCGGATAAATATACACAGTCAGATATAAGACAATTTCCATTTAAAGTATGTGATAAAGGAGATGATAAACCAGTAATAGAAGTTGATTATAAAAATGAAAATAAACAATTTTTACCAGAAGAAATTTCATCAATGATCCTAATTAAAATGAAAGAAATCGCAGAAGCATATTTGGGTACAGCAGTAACGGATGCAGTAATAACAGTTCCAGCATATTTCAATGACGCCCAACGAGCATCAACAAAAGATGCTGGATCAATCGCAGGATTAAATGTATTACGTATAATAAATGAACCAACTGCAGCAGCAATAGCATATGGTTTAGACAAACAATCATCTACAGAAAAAAATATTTTAATTTTTGATTTAGGAGGGGGTACCTTTGATGTCTCAATACTGAATATAGAAGATGGGGTTTTTGAAGTAAAAGCAACGGCAGGAGATACCCATTTAGGAGGAGAAGATTTTGATAATAGATTAGTTCATCATTTTACACAGGAATTTAAACGTAAACATAAAAAAGATATTTCAGATAACCCAAGGGCCACGCGTAGACTTAGAAATGCGTGTGAAAGAGCAAAAAGAACATTATCATCCGCAACACAAACAACAATAGAAATCGACTCTTTATTCGAAGGAATAGATTTTAATTCATCTTTATCAAGGGCTAGATTAGAAGAACTATGTATAGATTTATTTAGAGGAACAATGGATCCGGTTGAAAAGGTTTTAAAAGATTCCAAGATTCCAAAAAGTGAGATTCACGAAGTAGTATTAGTTGGTGGTTCTACCAGAATTCCAAAAATCCAACAATTATTAAGTGATTTATTTAATGGTAAAGAACTTTCAAAATCAATTAATCCAGACGAAGCGGTCGCGCATGGTGCAGCTGTTCAAGCGGCAATTTTATCTGGAAATACTTCATCAAAAACGGAAGATTTATTATTATTAGATGTTGCCGCATTATCGTTAGGTCTAGAAACGGCGGGAGAAGTTATGACAACATTAATTCCAAGAAATAGCACAATTCCTACAAAAAAATCTCAAACATTTTCAACATATGCAGATAACCAACCGGCTGTAACAATTCAAGTATTTGAGGGAGAAAGAGCCAGAACAAAGGATAATAATAAATTAGGAGAATTCACATTAAGTGATATACCACCAATGCCGCGAGGAGTTCCACAGATCGAGGTATCATTTGATATAAATGCAAATGGTATTCTAGAAGTAACCGCTTTAGAAAAATCAACAGGAAAAAGTAGTAATGTAACAATTACAAATGATAAATCTAGATTATCTAAAGAAGAGATAGAAAAAATGACCCAAGATGCAGAAACATACGCAAAAGAAGACGAAGATTTTAAACTTCGTATAGAAGCAAAAAATTCATTAGAAGGATATTGTTTCCAAATTAAAAGTACAATATCAAATGAAAAATTAACGGAAAAATTTGAAAGTGACGAGAAAGAACAACTAGAAAAGCAAATAAATGACACTTTGACATGGTTAGAAGGAAATCAATTGGCAGAAAAAGAAGAATTTGAACATAAAAAAAAGGAATTAGAAGAATTATGTATGCCAATAATGCAAAAATTATATTCATCAGGAATGCCAGAAGGTATGCCAGAAGGAATGCCAGGAATGCCAGGAGGAATGCCAGGAGGAATGCCAGGAGGAATGCCGGGAATGCCAGGAATGCCAGGAATGCCAGGAATGCCAGGAATGCCAGAAGGAATGCCAGGAATGCCAGAAGGAATGCCAAAATTTTCAAACGATGAAACTACAAATGGAGAACCCAAAATCGAAGAAGTAGATTAAATAAATATTTTAATTAAAATAAAAATATATCTAATTAATATATAATAATGTCAGAAACTCTAAAGCTTTTAGATAAAATAACATCATTAGAAACAGAATTATTAAGCATCAGAAATATGATTAATTTGAACAGTACTAATATAAATAGTAACACTAATTTAATCAATTCTAATAATTTAAAAACAAATGAATTATCCGAAACGGTAACAAATTTACAACTCGAAGTAGAAGATTTAAAATCAACAAGTTCCAATTAATAAAACAAATAAAACAAATAAAACAAATAAAAATATTTATATAATTTTTAATAAATTATATAAATAAATGACAGATTACACAATTTACTTAATTCTTAATTTAAATAAAATTAAAAACATAGAAACCATAAAATACCTAATAAAAGATGCAGCCAATGGTGGTAATTGTGAATCTGAATATTTTACACATGAAACAGAAGGAATAAATAATAAAATATTAAAAAATAATATAATATATGTAATAAATTTTACAGATATAATTAATTTAATTAATTATATTGAATTTATTAAGACCTTGAGAGAAATAGAAATAGAATCTATTTATAATAATGATAATATTATATATGGATCAAAAAAGTATATTAAAACATTAGATAAAAATTTTGTAGATCCAATAATAATTGAAAATAATATATTAAAAAATAAAGTCAATCCACATTATGAGCAAATTTTCAAATCTTTATCAAAAAATTAATTTACATGTTTAATTTTATCATTTTCCCCTATTGCCCCGTTCCCTACTTCTATTTCCCTTTCGCCCCTTTCCCCTGTTCCCTCTTTTCCTACTCTCATTTTTTTTATCCCCCTTACCTTTTTTTTGTCGTTTAGCTGTTTTTCTTTCACCTTTCCCCAAAACACTAGAACTACCAGATCTACCACTATCCATATCATCTTCATCTCTATCAGAAAACACAGATGCTAGTCGAGATTTACTATAATTACTATATTTATATAAATCATCTAGTAAAGATGTTTTATCTATATTAAAATCGCGCATTAAAGAATCTTTTAAAGAACCAGAATTAGAACCAGAATTAGTTCCAGATTTATAAAATTTTTTTAATAAATCAAAAACATCATCTTTATCAAGTTCAATTCTAAACAAATTACCATTACTAACAGCATCAATTACTGCCACATTGCCATCATAAACTGCATCATAACCTCGTTGATTTACAATTTTACCATTTTTATTGGTTTGAGTAAAAGCACTACTTTTTATATAGGTAGACATATAAATTACCAGTATAAAATAATATATTTATAATATTTTATTAAAATATTATAAATGTACGGTACAAAAATAAATAAATTGAATAAAACAGAAAAAAATAAAAAAGTAAAAGAAGGTTCATGTATATTTCCTTTTAAATATAAATGGAAAACTCATAACGAATGTTTTCCAACTCCATTAGGGGATATATGTGCAACAGAAATAAATCCTAAAACAACAACATTAATAAAATATGGTTATTGTAATAATTCAAAATCGAAATCATCATCAAAAGAAACATCAAAAGAAACATCAAAAGAAACATCAAAAGAAACATCAAAAGAAACATTAAAAAAAAAATCGAAACAAAAAACAGCTAAGCAAAAAACTTTAAAAGTACAAGATTTAAAAATAAATTCATTAAGTAAATCAACAATGTCAAAAGAAAAAGAAGAAAAAGAAGACGAAGTCCCACCTATACACCCATACCAAAATGAACAACCCCCGCATTTCGAAGAACCACCATACAATAAAAAATTCATAAATATTTTAGGAGAACTAAATAAATTAATGATACGCAAGGGCGAACCATTCAGAGCAAGAGCATATTTAAAAGCACAGCAAGAACTAATAAAATATAAAATAGACATTACATCATTAGACCAAATAAAACCATTACCAAATATTGGAAAAACTATTTTAGAAAAATTAAATGAATTCATTTCTACTGGGAAAATAGAAGTTCTCCATAGAGAAAAAGATAATCCAATTAATATTTTTACAAAAATTTATGGAGTAGGACCAAAAAAAGCAGAAGAATTAATTAAAAAAGGTATAACTACTATTGAACAATTAAGAGAACCCACAAATATAAACTTATTAAATGATAAACAACAATTAGGTCTAAAATATTATGAAGATATAAACACACGAATACCCAGAGATGAAATCATAGAATATGAAAAAATATTTGAGAAAATTTTTGCAAAAGTATCAGCATCCATTCCCGGCACATCAATACTTAAAATCGTTGGAAGTTATAGGCGAGGAGCAGTAACATCGGGTGATATAGATATTATAATTACCAATGATGAAAACAATAAAGAAATATTTAATAAGTTCTTAGATGAAGTACTTAAAGAAAAGATAATAATAGAATTACTTTCTCGTGGCCAAACAAAAAGCCTAACAATTGGAAGATTACCAGCTTCAACATCTACTTCGACGCCTACTGCCAGACGAATAGATTTATTATATAGTTCACCAAAAGAATATGCATTTGCAATCCTATATTTTACAGGAAGCCAAGAGTTTAATACGGTTATGCGTCAACATGCATTAAACATAGGATATACACTAAATGAACATGGATTATCTCATATGAAAAATAAAGTAAAAGGAGAGCTAGTAACAACCCAAGAATTTCCAGATGAAAAATCCATATTTGATTTCTTAAATTTAAAATATAAAGCCCCTGAAGAAAGAATAGATGGTAATGCAGTAGAACAAGCAACAAAAGAAGATCGCGAGCGGGGCGATATCCCCGCAACAAAAGAAGATCGCGAGCGGGGCGATAT
>ERZ802819.1043-NODE-1043-length-17640-cov-15.6927_pt1 | contig 17640 bp, 9 predicted proteins | sample MGYA00345647_ERZ802819 | MGnify/ENA primary metagenome ERZ802819 (study PRJEB30503, sample SAMEA104212355) | marine metagenome | biome: Westerlies Biome; feature: [SRF] surface water layer (ENVO:00010504) within the epipelagic zone...; material: water... | reverse complement strand
AAATTAACTTCACCGGGAATAATATTAAACCTATTACCTCCTTCAACTTTTCCAAATGATATAACAGCAGGCTCTTTTGTAAGCTCAGATTCTCTAGAAATAATAGTCTGAATTGAATTTATTATCTGGGCAGTAATTACAATAGGATCAACAGATAGCCATGGAGTACCTCCATGAGCTTGAGTACCTATTACTTTAATTGTAAATCTTGATGATGATGCATAGAAACCTTTTGGTTTATAGTAGACCTTGTTCATAGGGAGTTGTGCGGCAATATGAAGTCCAAAAATGGCATCTACACCTGGATTTTCTAGCACACCTTCTTTAATCATCATCATTGCTCCGCCTTCCTCACCGGGAGGAGGACCTTCTTCTGCACCTTGAAAAATAAATTTAACTGTTCCTTCAAAATCATTATTTTTTGACAAAACCTCTGCTGTACCCATCAAAATTGACATATGACCATCATGTCCGCAAGCATGCATAACACCATCATTTACTGATTGAAATTTCAATCCATTATTTTCTGTTATAGGTAGAGCATCCATATCAGCTCTTAAAGCAACAACTTTTCCCTTAGATTTACCTTCTAGTATCCCCACGACTCCATTCACGCCAACATTTCTTGTTACTTTTATTCCAAGTGACTCAAGGTGTCTTGCTATTTTTTCAGAAGTTTTAAACTCTCTGTTTGAGACTTCTGGAAATTTATGAAAATCATGTCTCCATGAAATTACTTTTTCTTCAATATCTGCTATCTGATTATCTATTGATTGAGAATATAAAGATTGAGATGTTAGAATTAAAAAAACAAATGACAAGTTCTTCATAAGTATTGATTTAATTAGTGATTTATCAGCAATTAAAATTCATTAATTACTTAAATTTATAACAATGTTAGAAGATAACAAATCTTATCTAAAAGATCTTAATGAAGCTCAACTAAATGCAGTGATTAAAACTGATGGACCTTCTATGGTTATTGCAGGTGCTGGATCAGGAAAAACTAGAGTTCTAACATATAAAATTGTTCATCTTGTAAACAATGACGTTGATCCCTTTGAAATTTTAGCCTTGACATTTACAAATAAAGCTGCAAAAGAGATGAAGCTTAGAATATCATCCATGATTGGTGAGAGTGAATCAAAGAACATATGGATGGGAACATTTCATTCTGTTTTTGCTAAAATTTTAAGATTTGAAGCCCACAAGATAGGTTTTACATCAGACTTTACAATTTATGATGTTCAAGATTCGGAAAGACTTATATCTTCAATTATTAAAGAAAAAAACTTAGATAAAGATGTTTACAGAACTAAATCAATTAGAAATAGAATCTCATCATTAAAAAATAATTTTATAACTGTAACTGGATATTTCTCAAATAGTGAATTGGTGGACTCGGATAATATTTCAAGGAAACCTGAAACAGGAAATATTTATAAAGAATATAATGAGAGATTAGTCAAATCTAATTCTATGGATTTTGATGATTTATTAATGAAAACTAATGAATTGTTAAATAATCACCCTGAAGTATTGGCAAAATATCAAGAAAAGTTTAAGTATATTCTTGTAGATGAATATCAAGACACAAACAACTCTCAGTACCTAATCGTAAAGTCATTGTCTGATAAATATCAAAATATTTGTGTTGTAGGTGATGATGCACAAAGTATTTATTCATTTAGAGGTGCAAATATCAATAATATTATAAATTTTAGAAATGATTACGATAGTGTGGAAATATTCAGACTTGAGCAAAATTATAGATCGACTAAGAATATTGTTAATGCAGCAAATTCAGTAATTGAACATAATAAAAATAAAATTGATAAAGAAGTTTGGACGGATAATGATTTTGGAGAAAGAGTTGAAATCTCTTCAAATCAATCAGATATAGGAGAGGCTAGGGGACTTTGCCAAAAAATCACCTCTCTTAACAATACAAGCTTTTCAGATATAGCAATTCTTTATAGAACCAATGCTCAATCAAGACCAATAGAGGACTCCTTAAGATTAAATAAAATACCATATCAAATTTTTGGTGGAGTATCGTTTTATAATAGAAAAGAAATTAAAGATATTCTTGCTTATTTAAGGGTTATTGTGAATAGTAGTGATGAAGAAAGCTTAAAAAGAGTAATAAACTACCCTGCAAGAGGAATAGGTCAAGTAACAATTAATAAAATAATTATAGCTGCTCAAAAACACAACTTAACTTTATATGAGACAATTAAAAAACATAAAGAACTATCAATTGACTTTTCAGGTTCTGTTTCAATAAAACTTCAAAATTTTATTGACCTTATAGATGTATTAAAAATAGAGAATCAAAAATTAAATGCTTTTGACTTAACTAAAGAGGTTATTGATAAGGTAAGAATCATAGATGACTTGAAAAAGGATGAAACTCCTGAAGGTATTTCAAGAATCGAGAATGTTCAAGAACTATTAAATGGAATAAGAGATTTCATAGAAGATCAAAAAGAGCTTGTTGAATCAAATGATAACTTGTCTGAATTTTTATCTACAGTTTCTTTGTCAACTGACTTTGATAATAATAACCCAGATGAAGATAAAGTATCGCTAATGACTCTTCATCTTTCAAAAGGATTAGAATTTAAACATGTATTTATTGTTGGTTTAGAAGAAGATTTATTTCCTTCTGCACTTAGTTACAATACAAGATCAGAGCTAGAAGAAGAAAGGAGGTTATTCTATGTTGGTATTACTAGGGCTAAGGAAAATCTTTATCTATCGTATGCTAATTCAAGATATAGATGGGGTAAGTTAATCTATTGTGAGGAAAGTAGATTTTTAAATGAAATTGATAAAGAATTTGTTAAAGTTATTAAGCCTAACAATTTCAAGCCATCAATTTCGGATTATCCTAAAAAAAACATTGTTTATAATCCTAAGTCGAATTTAAAAAGAATGTCAAAAAATACTTCTGTTGATACAAATATTAAAATTAATGTATCAAACGGAGATAATGTTACTCATGAAAAATTTGGTTTAGGTCAAGTCATTAATATAGAAGGAAATGGAAATGACACAAAAGCTACTGTTAAGTTTAAAAAATTTGGTGAAAAGAACTTACTATTAAGATTTGCCAAACTAAATAAAGTGTAAAAAAAAACGTAACCGAAGATATTCGGTTACGTTTTTTTTTAACTAATCAATAATCTATTTAGTCAGGTTTGCTTTCTGAGTTAATAGTATTGCTTGGTCCTGTTGCAGGAACATTCATAGACATTCCTTCTTCAATTAGATTAGCAAACTGATCTAATTTAGGAAGTACTATAATTCTAGTTCTTCTATTTCTTGCTCTAGTAACACTTGAATCATTATCAGCAATTGGCATGTGGAAGCTTCTTCCTGCTGCAACTAACTTAGTTGGATCAACTCCATAATCATTCTGAAGAATTCTTACTACAGATGTAGCTCTCTTAACAGATAAATCCCAATTATCAACAACACCAGGAATAGTTTCAGATGCTTTTTCTTGATCTATAAGTAAGTTGTCAGTATGACCCTCTACCATAAACTCAAGATCTGGCTTATCGCTAATAACTTTAGCAATTTTCTCTAAAACGTTTCTTGCTCTAGTTGTAACTGTAAAGCTACCACTGTTAAAAAGTAACTTATCTGAAATAGATACATATACAACACCTTTTTCTACATTAATTTCAATATCATCATCACTAAGTGTACCTAATGAGCTTTTGAAACTTTGAACAAGTGCAAGGGTTACAGAATCTCTTCTGGTAACTGCATCTTGCATTCTAGTAATTACAAGGTCTTTTTCTTTAATGCTTTCAAGAGATCTTTCAAGGTTCTCAGCCCCTTTTTGAGTAAGGGTAGTTAGATTACCTATATTGTTAATCAAATCTTGATTGTTTGCTCTTAAAAACTTATTTTGTTCAGATAATGCATTTAACCGTTCTGATGATGCAGAAAGCTGAGTCTCTGTTGCACCAAGTTTAGCAGTTGCGCTATCTAAAAGTTCTTTTGTGTTTTGTTGAAGACTTTCTAAATCAGAGTATCTCTTTTGAGAAACACATGATGATAAAAGTAAACCTACAACACCTACAATTATTATATTCTTTTTCATTTCAAAAATGTTGGTTATTAATTAGTCAGCTACAAACTTAATATTTTTATAGTAAATTATTGTATTACAACTGAAAGAATTTTTTCTTACCTAAAATAAAATATTTATACACTATACTATTGATTTTAAAATAATTAGCTTGATTAATTGAGTTATTTCTAGCTCTTAAAATTGATTTAAGAGAATAAAAATATTTAATATGTGCTTTATATACTGACATGAAATTAGAAATCTCACCTTGAAATAAAAACTTTAAAGATGCTATTATATCAAGGATTAATCTAATAAACAGAGTGCTTAAAAGACTTTTGAGGGGAATATTTTTAGTAATCATAATTAAAGAGTTTCTATAATTAAGATATGTTTTTCTTGAATCTTTCTTAATTGTAGCTGCTCCAACATGAAAGACTTTCGATGATGTAACAGAATAAGAATTATAACCTAGATTAAACGCTCTCCAACATAAATCAATTTCTTCCATATGTGCAAAAAAACTTTTGTCAAACCCTCCAATTTTATTAAAAATATTTTTTGAAATAAAAAAACATGCTCCAGAAGCCCAAAATATTTTAGAATCATTATACTGACCATTATCTTTTTCTATAGTGTCAAAAATTCTACCTCTACAGAATGGATATCCATATTTGTCTATAAATCCTCCTGATGCACCAGCATATTCGAAATATTCAGTATTATTAATATCTAGTATGGTAGGCTGAATAATTGATTCAGGATCTTTTTTAAATTTCTTTCTAATCGGATCTAACCAATCTTTAGTAACTAGGATATCATTGTTAATTATACAAACATAATTTTCTTCAACCTCTTTCAGGCCTTTATTATATCCCTCAGCAAACCCATAGTTTTTATCTAATGATATAATTTTTACTTCTTTATAATTTTCTCTTACGTACAAAATAGACTCATCTGATGAATTATTATCAATTATATAAACAGTTGAGTTATCAGAGTTTAATATGATCTCATTAAGGTATTTCTTTAAAAGATTTAAACCATTCCAGTTTATTATAACAATTCCAATTTTCATTTCGAATAATTAATTAGATCTTTTTCTTGAATATAATCATTAGTTATCTCGCTGAATTTAAAATAATAATTTTCAATACCATTAGTAAGAATGATTCTTTTACTTTTTAATTCAATATTGTATCTCATTACTTGATCAAAGTGATCTTTCTTAATTTTAATGTCTGATGATTTACACTCAACTAATATTTCAACTTTCCCAGATGAATCGTATACCACTATATCATACCTCTTTGGAATCTTGTTGATATAGAACACTTTCTCGCAGTTTATCAGAGATACTGGATAATTTTTTGAAATAATATATTTGATGAAATTCTGTCTAATCCATTCCTCGGGAGTTAAAATTATCCACTTCTTTCTTATTTCATCAAAAATGATATTATTCTTGTTTTCTTTTTTAATTTTAAACTCGAATAATGGTAGATTAAGTTTTTTCATCAACTAAATAATGACAGAATATAATAAATTAATTAATGATATTAATAACGGTAAATTATCACCTGTTTATTTAATTCATGGAGACGAGAATTATTTTAAAGATAATATTATAAAAAATATTACTGATTCTATTATAAATGAAACCTCTGCTGATTTTGATTTAAAAAAAATATATGGAAAAAAAACAGATGAAACTCAAGAGAATGAAGTAATAGATTTTGTGAAAAGATTTCCGTTAAGTGGAGATTATAATCTACTTATAGTTAAAGATTCAAAAAATTTATCTGATGATTTCAAAAACATCATATCATATATTGAAAATATAAATTCTAAAACGATTTTAGTACTATCATTTGATAAGAGTATTGATAAAAGAAAAAAAATATATAAATCCTGCTTAAAACATGGTTCTGTTTTTGAATCAAAAAAAATATATGAAAATCAAGTCTATGGATGGATTCAGGAGCAGTGTAAGTTTAAATCACTAAATCTTCATCCAAATTCTATAAAAATTATAGAAAATTTTTCTGGAAATGACCTATTGCAAATAGACAATGAACTTGAAAAACTTAAACTAAATTCAAGCAAAGATGATATTATAAAACCAGAGGACGTTGAGGATATAATTGGTTTCAGTAAAGAATATAACTTTTTTGAGTTAACTAAAGTAATTGGAAAAAACAATTACAGTAAATCTCTTGAGCTTGTTTCATACATGTCAAAAAACACAAAAAAATATCCTTTACCATTAATTATTGGAACTGTTTATTCGTTTTTCAATAAATTATTTGTTTATCATTCAATAGAAAATAAAAGTGAGGCGCCCAAGTTGTTGGGTATAAACCCATATTTTATAAATGAATACAGAGAAGCTTCTGGTGTTTTTTCTATGAAACGTATATCTAGAATTTTTGGATATTTACTAGAAGCTGATAAAAGATCTAAAGGAATTGAATTTGATAATACAGATCAATTGGGTATCCTCAATGATTTAATTTATAAGATATTTAAGTCTTAAATTAACTTTTTGTATTTATTAGGGTTTGCTTCATTCATAACAGTATAAATTTCTTCGAATATATCTTCAAATGAAGGTTTGCTAATATAGTCACCATCAGATCCGTATGGAGGTCTATGCTCTTTAGCTGTAACTAAACATGGCTTGCTGTCTAAATGTTCATAAATATCTTGATTAGTTAATAATTCTTGAAGAATAAAACTAGATCCACCTCCAGGAACATCCTCATCAATGATCATCAATCTATTAGTCTTGATTATACTTTTGGAAATATTTTTAGATAAATCAAAAGGAATCAAACTTTGCACATCTATTACCTCACAGTCTATATTGTACTTTTGTATCTCCATAGCAACTTTATTGACTATATTGACAGTTGAGCCATAAGAAACTAGAGTAATATCACTTCCTTCTTTAAGAACTTCAATTTCTCCAATTGGAGTTTTAAATTCTCCATAATTTAATGGGAGCTTTTCTTTTATTCTATAACCGTTTAAGGGTTCAATAACAACAGCTGGTTGATCAATATCTAATAGAGAGTTGTAAAAACCTGCAGCTTTAGTCATATTTCTTGGAGTTAATACAAATATTCCTCTTAAGAAATTTAAAATACCACCTAATGGTGATCCTGAGTGCCATATTCCCTCAAGTCTATGGCCTCTAGTCCTAACTATTAGAGGAGCTTTCTGACCTCCATGAGTTCTAAAAGTTAATGTAGCAAGATCATCACTTAAGATCTGTAAGGCATATAAAATATAATCTAGATATTGAATTTCAGCAATAGGCCTTAAACCTCTCATTGACATACCTATTCCCTGTCCTACAATAGTCGATTCTCTAATACCTGTATCAAATACTCTATTCTTACCATATTTTTTTTGAAGGCCTTCTAATCCTTGATTAACATCTCCAATCATTCCAACATCTTCACCAAAAATGAATATTCTATTATTTTCTTCTAGTAGTTTGTCAAAATTGTCTCTAATAATTATTCTTCCATCTACCAATTCATTATTATCAGAGTATATTGGATTAGAATTATTAATTTCTTTTAGAGCATCAAAATCAATTGAATATAAATTTGAAGAATATTTTTCTGAAAGAATATTCATATACTTATTTTTCCAATTAACGAGCTTATTTCTATCATCTGATTCACCAGGTTCTAATTGATATGTGATCCTCCTACAGATTTTAATTATCTCTGAGAAATTATCATCATCTACATTATTAAGCATCTCATTAAGCTTGTCTTTACTAATCGGAATACTTAAACGATTTATTGTCTCTATTAAATCTGATTTAACCTCTTTTATAGGTCTTAAATAAAGATCCCAAGCTATTCTTTTTTCTTCTTTAACATAATTTGAGATCTCTTTCTTTATGTTTTCTAGTTTTTTCTTTGAAGATAATTTGCTATTAAGAATCCAATCTTCAAATTTTTTATTACAGTCATTATCAGACTCCCATTTTAGTCTTTCTTCAGATTTATATCTTTCATGAGATCCTGAAGTAGAGTGACCAAGAGGTTGAGTCAATTCGGTAACATGTATAATTACTGGAATATGGTGATCTCTAGCTATTCTCTCAGCATAGGAATATGTTTTAATTAATGATTGATAATCCCACCCTTTAACTTCAAGTATTTCAATTCCAGAAGATTCCGATGTAATTTTAAACCCAGATAAGGCTTTAGATATACTTTCTTTAGTTGTATGGTCTTTATTATGAACAGATATTCCATAATCATCATCCCATATACTTATAACAGCAGGTATTTGAAGAACACCACAAGCATTAACTGCTTCAAAGAAAACACCTTGACTAGTACTAGCATTTCCAATAGTACCCCAAACTATTTCATTACCATTTTCTGAGAACTTCTGAGAGTTACTAACTGTATTATCTCTATATATTTTAGAAGCTAAACCTAATCCAACAAGTCTAGACATTTGACTTGCAGTAGGAGAAATATCAGATATGTGATTCTTATGCTTTGTTTGATCTATCCAATTGTCATTCTCATCAACAGTATGAGTTAGGAAATGACCTGACATTTGTCTACCTCCAGACATTCTCTCATAAACTTTATCGGGATGACCATACAATGCTGAAAAAATCTCTCTACCAGTAAGTAAATCTTGTGATAATAATAATGTTTGATCTCTATAGTATCCTGATCTAAAATCACCATTTTTAAAAAAATGACTCATTACAATTTGAGGTAATTCTTTTCCATCACCAAAAATTCCAAATTTACCTCTCCCTTGAAGAACTTCACGTCTTCCTTGAACGCTTATTTCACGGCTTAAGGATACCGTCCTGAAATCATCTAATACTTTTTCCTTAAATTTTTTTAAGCTAATCTCTTCTTTTGTAGAACTAGATGTAGTCATAGGGATTGCAAATTTACAAATAATTATATGAACTTAATTATAGCCATCTTCTAGAGAACAGTTTACCTAGAGATTCTAGGTTATATGAAATGATAAACCTAATATTATTATAATATCTATAGTCATCTAATTCAAAGCCATTACTAGAGCTTACAGGGAAATATAGTTCAAAGAAGTCAGGAAGTAAATTAAGTCTAAGTCCACTACCGTAAAAATATCTAGACTCTCCCAAATCATCCTTAAGCATTCCTAGGTCTAGATAACCTTCAATCCATTTCCAAATTCCAATATTTAAGTTGCTAGTTAGCATAAAATTATTAGTTGTAGGTTCTTCAAAAAAAGATTTAAAACCTCCACCAGCCATTATAAATTGCTGACTTAATAAACCAGAACTTTCAGATCTACCTAAATAATTATCTAAAAACAAATAACCACCAGATCTTCCTAAATTATAATTGAAGTTATCAAATTGATCATTGTTCCAGAAAAACTTTCCAAGAAACACTCTAGCTTGAAATTGTCTATTACCTTTTAAAAGTTTTCTATAATCAAATTCTAGATTTAACTTCCCGAAATTATTTGAAAACTCAGTATTAATTGATGTTCTTAAATATTTAATTATTCCTATATCAGAATAATAGTAACCTAGATTATAAATTGAATACTCGTCCAATAAATTATCGTTTCTTATATTATTTTCTTTATTAACGTTGAACATAGATAATATAAGAGATTTCCTGATTTTAGATCTTAGATTAGAATTATCTCTAAAGTTAATTCTTAGAGAAGGTGAAAAAACCTGATATCTTAAATTTTCCTTATAGTGATTAGTATTATAGAATAGATTAAAAACAGTAGAATAGTTATCTTTAACTTCATTATTTAATTGATATCTAAAGTTCAATGAACCTACTAGGGTTTTTTCTTTTGATGCATATTGAGTAAAAACTTCATAACTAAAGGGCTTATTTTTTAAACCCTTATTTAAAATGTTAATACCAGGTGAGACACCATCGTAAAGATTGTAGGTAATTTCAGGTCTTAGATAAAGAGTTCTAAATTTAGGATTTTCAAGATCAGTAATAAATTTTACTTTTAAGGGCTTTGAATTACTATTAGACTTTGTGTATATCCAATTATTACTTCTGTTTGATTCAGGAATTGTTATATCTGGGTTTATAGCAACATAATCATAATCTAGTTTAGGAAGTTCTATCCTTTTATATTCTTCAAAAAATCTCTTTTCAATAATTGAATCATTTTTTAAGAACCCAAGTGAGTAGGGGATAGTTATATTGTTTTTTTCATAAACTTGAATCTCATTTTTATTAATTCTTTTAATCTTTAAATCGATAGATTGTCTTTTTCCTATATAATCATCAACAAACCAGTCTAAGTCAATATCTGTGTAGTTTAAGAAGAGATTATTTAGCTCTCCTCTTGTTTTTGAATTATTAATGCTTCTAGCTAGATCTTTAAAATTATTCTCTCCTATAATCTCCTCAAGGTATATTAACCCTAATCCTGAGTGATAAGGTGATGCGATCTCTTGATTTATTCTAGTTAAATATTCACTTGATTGGTCATCTTTTTGATGAAGATTTAGCCTTTGAATATATTCTGAATAATTTAGGAAATGATCTGTAAATTTAATTTTAGAGAATTGATAATTTTTTAGAATTTTATTTCCAGACAAGTATCCGATAAACTTTACTCTTGGGTAATATTCTTTTATATATTTATCAATTAAAAATATTTCTAACCCTTTATAAATCCAATGAGATTTTCTCCTATTTAGATCAATCTTTTGATTTAAGTAGTTTATTGTTAATGCTTTTAAAAACATTATTTCTTCTAAAAAATCATCGGGAAATGGACTAATTATTCTTGGTAATTGATTCAATCCATAAAAAGGACTTAATTCATAATCATCTTTCAACACTAATAGTTTTTTTGATTCATAGTCGTTGAAGTAATTAGAAATAAAGTCAGTAATTCTATTATAATTAAATCGAGTGTCAGTAATTGAAGAGAGCTTAAAAATATCTGTTTGTGTTTCAAATTCATTATTTTTTAATTTTAAAAAACTACTTTCATCTCCAATGAATATTTTTACTTCCTTTACATTAGATCCCTCTAATAAGTATAATTTTTCATTATTGACATTTTTCTCAGAAATTATCGGGAGGTTTGATGATAATTTAAATTCCTTAGAAATTTTAAAATTTATTTTATATGTTGAGAAGTCTGTCGATTGATCATCTAGGTTTAAATTACTTTGTCTTAGCCATTTTTCATCAATGTTTTTTGAAAAAACAATAAGCCAGTTTTTTAAATTAAAGTTATTATTGTCATATCCGTATCCAGTAAACTTAGAGTCTGGAAGTCTTATTGAATAATGAATGTTTAATACTACTGTTTCATTCTTTTTTAAAGGTTCGTTTAATTCAATTTTAATGTTATCTAATTGATAAACATCTCTATACCAGTCCTTTATTTTTGTTGATTCTATTTTATCAATTTTAGTGAACCCTCTCTGTCTTTTTTGAGCAAATGAAAAACTTCTAGAGTATTCATCAGAAATTCTTTTTGCGAGACTAGTTGTATTATCTAAATATGAATTTGACCAGTCTTCAAGATATATCTCTTTTAATGGAGTATTAGAAGTGTTTTTAAACTTCATTATTTGATAAATCTCAATTTTTTTATCTTCAGAATTAAGTTTAGCATCAATTTTATAAGAATTTAAATTTTGACCAGAACCATTAATTGGAATAATTAACATTGTCAAAATAAATAAGTTCAAATAACCTCTCATTAATAAAATTCTTTAGACAGAAACTTTGCAGTGTATCCTTTATCGTTATTAATTATTTCTTTTGGACTTCCACTATCAATTAAATCACCACCTTTCTTTCCTCCCTCAGGTCCTATGTCAATTATGTAGTCAACTTGTTTTATTACATCTAAATTATGTTCTATAATAATTATTGTATTTCCTTTATCAACGAGTTGGTTCAAAACATCTAATAGAACTCTAATATCTTCAAAGTGTAATCCTGTAGTCGGTTCATCTAGAATATAAATTGTTTTACCTGTATCTTTTTTAGATAACTCGCTGGCTAGTTTTATCCTTTGAGACTCTCCTCCAGATAATGTTGTAGAAGGTTGACCTAGGGTAATATATCCCAATCCAACACTTTCTATAGCTTTTAATTTATTATATATTTTTGGGATAGAAGAAAAGAAATCTAAAGATTTTGAAACACTCATATCTAAAATGTCTGCAATTGATTTACCCTTATATCTTACTTCTAGAGTTTCTCTGTTAAATCTTTTACCATTACAGACTTCACACTCAACGAAAACATCTGGTAAGAAATTCATTTCAATTAATCTCATCCCACCTCCTTTACAATTTTCACATCTACCACCTGAAACATTAAAACTAAACCTACCAGGTTTATACCCTCTAATTTTCGCTTCAACTGTATCTGAAAATAATTTTCTTATCTCACTGTAAACGCCAGTATATGTGGCAGGATTACTTCTGGGTGTTCTTCCGATTTGTTGTTGATTTACTTCTACAACTTTATCAATATGTTCAACTCCATCAATTTTTTTAAATTCTAGTGGAGATTTAACAGAGTTATAAATTTTGGAATTTAAAATTGGATATAATGTCTCATTTATTAGTGAAGATTTTCCACTTCCCGAGACTCCAGTAACAGCTATCATTTTTCCAAGAGGAAATTCAACATTTATATTTTTTAGGTTATTCCCTTTACATCCATGTAACTTTATCCGATTTCCATTACCAGATCTAATTTTTTTAGGTATTTCAATTTTTTTAACATCATTTAAATAATCTGCAGTAATTGTTTTTGCTTTTTTAATCTTATGTGGAGATCCCTCATAAATTATTTCACCTCCATTGATTCCAGCAAATGGACCTAAATCAATAATATGATCAGAGCTCATTATCATTTCTTTATCGTGTTCAACTACAATAACTGAATTTCCAGAGTCTCTAAGTTTTTTTAGAGAATTAATTAATTTTAAATTATCCTTTTGGTGTAGACCAATGCTCGGCTCATCTAAAATATAAAGTACTCCTACTAATTGAGACCCTACTTGTGTTGCTAATCTTACTCTCTGTGCTTCTCCTCCTGATAATGATCTTGATGATCTTGAAAGAGTTAAATATTCAAGTCCAACATCAATTAAAAACTGTATTCGAATTAATATCTCTTTAGTTATTTCCTCTGATATCTTAATTTCCTTTTTAGATAATTTTTTATTTAATTTCTCGAACCATTCTTTAAGTTCAGAAAGGTCCATCTCACTTAAATCAAATATATTTTTATTATTTATTCTGAAGGATCTTGACTCAACTTTTAGTCTACTTCCAAAACAAGATTTACAATTTTTTACATCAACAAATTGAAGTGCCCATCTTCTTAAGCTTTTTGATTCATTATTATTTATTTGATCCCGAATAAATGATTCGATTCCCATATAATCAATCTCATACTGTCTTTTTACACCTAAAACTTTTGAATTAACCACAAAACTCTCTTTACCTCCATTCAATATAAAATTTAGACCTTCTTCTGGTATTTTTTTTATTGGATCACTTAGTGAAAAATTATAGTATTTAGATATTAACTCAATCTGTTTATATATCCATGAATTATCTTTTTTACCTATAGGTAAAATACCACCATTATTAATTGAAACTGAGGTGTCAGGAATTAATTTTTTCATATTTATCTCATATTCAGTTCCTAAACCATTGCAACTCTCACACATTCCTTTAGGAGAATTAAAAGAAAACGTATTGGGTTCAGGCTTAGGATATGAAATTCCTGATTCTGGACACATTAAGTTTCTGCTAAAATATTCCGGTTTACCCGAATCTGAATCTAAAATAAAAATAGTATCATTCCCATATTTCATTGCTATTTTGATTGATTCCGAGAGAACTCTTTTTGACTCAAAATCATCTTTTACTGATAGATTATCAACTACTAGACTTATGTCATGGGTTTTATATCTGTCAAGCTTCATTCCTCTTTTGATATCAACAATATCTCCATCAACTATAACTTTAGAGAACCCCTGTTTTGTAAAATTCTCAAATAAATCTCTATAATGACCTTTTCTAGACCTAATAATAGGTGCAAGAATAATTATTCTCTGATTTAGAAACTTTTCGCATATTAACTTAATTATTTCTTCGTCGGTGTTTTTAACCATCTTTAAGTTGGATGAGTAACTAAATGCAATTCCAATTCTGGCATACAATAACCTAATAAAGTCATATACATCAGTTACTGTTCCTACAGTAGATCTTGGGTTTTTACTGGTGGTCTTTTGTTCAATTGCTATTACTGGAGATAATCCTTCTATTTTTTCAACATCTGGTCTTTCGTAGTTTCCAACAAATTGTCTAATGTATGCCGAGAATGTCTCCATATATCTTCTTTGACCTTCAGCATGAATAGTATCGAATGCTAGAGAGGATTTACCGCTACCGGATAAACCTGTGATAACAACGAGTTTTTCTCTAGGAATCTCTAAATCAAGATTTCTAAGATTATGAACTTTTGCTCCCTCAATTTGAATTGTGTTATTCAATTAATTTATTTTAAAATTTCACCATAATCATCTCCTCTAAAATCAGCACCAGTAGAAACATTTCCTTTCTCATCTACATATATAGCATCTACTGCACCAATTGATGACCTTGGAGACATTCCACCTGTTTCCATTTGAATAGGTAGTGAAATAACAAAATAGTTTTTAGATTTTAATATGGAGTCTTTTACTTTATTTAAACTCCCTTCTTCAAAAATTACTACGTCAGGTAACCACTGATGATGGAATCTTGGAGCGTTTACTGCATCCTGAATATCCATATCAAATTCGTATACATTTAGTATTGTTTGAAGCACAGATGTTATAATTGTAGATCCACCTGGAGTTCCAACTATTAATGATGGTTTATTATCTTTTAAAACAATTGTTGGAGTCATTGAACTTAGCATTCTTTTTCCTGCTTTAATAGAGTTTGCTTCACTTCCAATTAGTCCATAAAAATTAGGATATCCAGGTTTTGAACTAAAATCATCCATTTCATTATTTAAGAAAAAACCTCCTTCTTCAACAAATACTTTAGAGCCATAACTATTATTTAAAGTAGTAGTTACAGATACAGAATTGCCATATTTATCTATTATTGAATAGTGTGTAGTTTCATCACTTTCATTGATTATTATATTTCCATGTTTTACTTCAGAAGATGGAGTAGCTTTATCCCAAGAAAAGTTTTTCATTCTATCGTTCACATATTTTTTATCAATAAGCTCATAAACAGGAAGGTTCATAAAATCAGGATCACCCATAAAATGACTTCTGTCTGCATATGCCCTTCTTTCTAATTCCACCATTAATTGAATAGCCTCAACAGAATTATGTCCAAAACTTTTAATGTCATAATCTTCAATTGATTTAAGCATTTGACCAATTAGTATGCCACCACTTGAAGGCAGAGACATTGATATGATCTCAAGATCTTTATATTTAAATTTAACAGGGTCTCTCCAAACAGATTTATAATTTTTTAAATCATCGATAGTCATTATACCACCAGATTTTTTAACATCACTAACTATCATTTCAGCTATTTCTCCTTCGTAAAAAGCTTTTGGACCAAATTCTGAAATCTTTTTAAGTGTTTCAGCAAACTTTATGTTTATGATAGTATCTCCTTCATAGTATCTTTTGGAGTAAAGAGATTTATCACCGTTAATCTTTATAAAATCTTCTAGCTTTCCTGTTAATGAGTTTGATTGTTTCTCTGTAACAACATATCCATTTTTAGAAAGATCAATAGCAGGTTTAAAAAGTTCTTCAATTGGTAAAGATCCAAATTTAGAATGTATTTCAAAAATTGCAGAAATTGAACCTGGAACCCCTACAGCAGCTCCACCAAGCGTGCTCATATCAGGTATAACATTGCCATCTTTATCAAGATACATATCTTTAAATGCATTTCCTGGAGCCATCTCCCTAAAATCTAGGGTTCCGCTTGTACCATCTTGATCTTTATATACAAAAAACCCACCACCTCCAATATTTCCAGCAGTAGGATGAACAACAGCAAGTGCGAGATGTGTTGCAATCATAGCGTCATATGCATTACCACCTTTTTTCATTATTTCTAACCCTATTTGAGTTGCTTCTTTTCTAGCTGAGACAACAGCTGGTTGATAAACTTCAGCACAGCTAAAAACGAAAAAAGAGAAAACAATTAGAATAATATTTTTCATAATAAAATTTCGTGTAATTTACAATTTATATATTTACATTTCATATGACTTTAATAAAAAATATATCGGGTTTTCGAGGAACTATTGGAGGTCAAAAAAATGATAATTTAACCCCTGTAGATATTGTCTCATCTATAGCAGCTTTTTCAAGATTAATAAAAGAAAATAATCCAACTTCATCCAATTTAACTGTAATGACAGGAAGGGATGGTAGAAAATCAGGAGAGTTAATACAAACCCTAGTAAATTCAGTCTTTGCTTCAATGGGTATTAATGTTATTGACACAGGGCTTTCAACAACGCCAACTTTATGTTGGGGGGTTCTAAATAATGAATCTGTTGCTGGATTAATGATAACTGCAAGTCACAATCCAGAAGAATATAATGGATTAAAGTTTTTTAATTCTGATGGTGAGTTTTTATCAAAAGAGGATGTAGAAAAACTTATAGAATATTCTGAATCTAAAGATCATAATTTCATAGCAAACGAATCTTTGGGTGAGGTAACTAAATATACTAACCTTATTGATGATCATATAGAAGGAATTATTAATCTAGATATTTTACCACTTAAAAAAATAAAGGAACTAAATCTATTTGTAGTAGCAGATGCAATCAATTCAACTGGTTCAATAGCATTACCTATACTTTTTAAGAAATTAAATATTAGATATAAGATTATAAATGCAGAAATAGAAGGTGTTTTTAACCATACTCCTGAACCATTATCAGAAAACCTAAGAGGATTAAGTGAAGAAATAACTATGACTAATGCTGATTTCGGTGTAGCTGTTGATCCAGATGTTGATCGTCTTGTTTTTTTTGATGAAAACGGAAAAATTCTAGGTGAAGAATATACTCAGGTTTTTTGTTCAGATTTTGTTCTTTCTGTTAATAATGGGGATACTGTTTCAACACTTTCTTCATCCAATGCATTAAAGGATCTTACAAAATCTTATAATTCAGACTATTATGTTACTCCAGTTGGAGAAATGAATGTAGTTAAGAAGATGAAAGAGATAAAGTCAGTAGTTGGAGGTGAAGGGGGAGGTGGAATAATATATCCAGAATTACATTATGGTAGAGATGCGCTAGTTGGAATTGCACTTTTTCTTGGATTACTTGTGAACAAAAAATGTAAAGTATCAGCTCTTAAAAATAATTACCCAGAATATTTCATGAAAAAGCTTAAAGTTTCTTTAAAGGACAACAGGATTATAGACAATATCTTCAAAGAAATCGTAAATAGATATTCAGATTTAAATCCAAACACTGATGATGGAGTTA
>ERZ802819.1041-NODE-1041-length-17659-cov-11.4922_pt1 | contig 17659 bp, 12 predicted proteins | sample MGYA00345647_ERZ802819 | MGnify/ENA primary metagenome ERZ802819 (study PRJEB30503, sample SAMEA104212355) | marine metagenome | biome: Westerlies Biome; feature: [SRF] surface water layer (ENVO:00010504) within the epipelagic zone...; material: water... | reverse complement strand
TGGAGGAGATCATAGTGACTTCCAGACAGAGAGCAGAATCCTCCCAGGACATTCCGATGACTGTTGATGTGCTCTCGGGGGAAGATATCCAGAAACAAGGAATAACAACTCTCGAAGACTTTTCTAGATTTGTGAGTGGTTTAAATGTAACAACCACAGCACCTGGTCAAAATACTATTGTGTTTCGTGGGGTCAGTGATGGTGGTGGATTCTTAGTGGATCCAACTGCAGCTATTTATCTTGATGAGCAAGCGATGTCGATGACGTCGATGGCTCCAGATATCTACCCCGTTGATATTGCCCGAATTGAAGCACTGTCCGGTCCACAATCTACTCTGTTTGGAGCCTCTTCCCAAACGGGGACAATCCGTGTAATAACGAACAAGCCTGATGCTGAAGGAGATGTCATCACAGGAAATATGGCAGTTGGCTTTAATACCGTTAATAAAGGCGAAAATGGATTTGATTTCGATGCGACGGTAAACATTCCTTTAATTGAAGATAAGCTTGCTCTTCGTATGTCTGCTTTCAGTGCTGAGGACGGAGGTTTTATTGATGGCGTCGAGGGTATGACCGTTGTTGATCCATATGGATCAGGTTTGGGTGGCTTGAAAAGCAACTTAAATGCAGCGAACCCTCATCTTGATACCGTTGAAGCTGACATTAATGGTGTCGAATGGTCCGGTGGAAGAATAGGCGTGAGGTGGCTCATGTCTGATGATTGGACTAGCTCGCTCTCCCATAATTTCCAACGGATTGAGGCGAATGGATTTAATGACTATGATCCTGCTGTAGGAGATCTAGAGACCATTAAGTTCTATGATGAATTCCGAACAGATGAGTGGGAGCAAACAAGCCTCGTGATTGAGGGTGACTTAGGATTTGCTCAACTAACAGTGGCTGGATCGTATTATGATCGTGAAACCTTTTATCAGCACGATACACAGGCCTATTCTGCCTACTTTATGTACACTCTCGGCGTCTACGGCGGTTATGCAACTTATGACTTTGGCGCTGATCCCATCGGATATTTGACAAATGACCAGCAAAATACATCCAAAACACTTGAAGTGCGTTTGACTAATAGCTCGGACAAGCTTAGCTGGACCGCTGGAATGTTCTATATGGATTCTGATGAAAGTTGGGACTTCGATAGTGTGACTGACAATTATGCAGACTCTCCCGCGTTCGCGACTTGGTCCGCATATGCTGCATATGACGGTGTTACGATAGAACCAGATGCATCTTGGTGGTACTCCTCTCAACAGACCAAACGAGTTGATAAAGCTGTCTTTGGAGAGCTTGATTATAACCTCACAGATAGGCTTTCCCTTCTAATTGGAGGGCGTTGGTACGAGGTAGACAGGGAAATTGACTACAAAGTGAACCGGCCGACCGGATATTGGGGCTTCGATTATCAGGCAGCTTATCCTGGTCAAAGACAAATGCTAGATGATGGTTTCACGCCTAAAGTTGGTCTCCAGTATGATGTTTCGGACAACGTAATGGTTTGGAGTGTCTACTCTGAGGGTTATCGTGTGGGTGGAACCAACCGAGGTAGAGGTACCCCTACTCTTCCCTTGTTCTATGATTCCGATTTGATTGAAAATATGGAATTTGGATTAAAGTCCAACTGGATGGACGATACAGTCCAGTTCAACGCGACTATGTATCAAATGGAATGGAACGATATGCAATTGGAAGTGACTGATCCTAGCTTTAGCATTGGAGAGCCGTGGCAAGCAGTGGTAGCCAATTTAGGTGATGGTACGGTAAGAGGTATGGATGCTAGCTTAACTGCAGTCTTGAGTGATAACATTCAAGTCGGAGTGAATATTACTAGGATCTTTAATGCCTACGTCAATCCGATTCTATCATACCCCGACGAGAGATTTGAGGGAGGAAGTGCACCCCTCGGGCTAGAACCAAAAGAGCCTCTACCGATGTTTGCAGGGACCTCTTACTCAATGTACTTTGAGTACACTGACCAGATGGAATTGTTTGGAACTAGTGGCGATGGTTTCTTTAGACTCCAACATAGTTACGATGGTACATCTACCAACCAAATTTCAGATGGAGATGCTGATCCCAAACAAGAACAGGGTGATTATCGCCTAACCGATATTGTCATGGGCTATGACATGGGTGATTGGAAGGCTCAGGTCAGCTTCAATAATATCTCGGATGAGAGAGGAATAACCTACCGAGACTCCACTGATTATGATCCGTTCTTTGGTAGAAATAGCGACAGCGTCGTCAGACCTAGAAACTATAACGTCTCTTTACGGAGATATTTCTAAGGTTCAAAGCGTTAGAAGTTTTAAGAAAGGCACGCTATGCGTGCCTTTTTTTATGAATTTTTAAATTAATCAAATGGCCATATTTCTAACCCATGAATAGCATTTCTAATATCCATGGTTAAGTTCACAATAGCAACGCGCTCATTTTCCTTCAAATCATATAGACTTATTGTTGAGGGTGATGATCCAGCTGCAATCACTGTATCGTTGACCACGCACAATCCTCTACCAAACGACTGTCTGGCTATCTTGCTGCTGTCAACCCCACTAAACTCTAGGTCCTCCTCTCGATATGAGGCAACTGGAAAGACTATGGATTTCCCACTCTGATCTAAATACCTTACTACATCACTCTTTGTGTCATTAAAGATAATCCCATCTTGATGAGGCATCGCGTTGTGTATGCCCTCTGGGAGACTGCAAACCGATGAAATAGTCATATTAGGTCTCAGTCTAAGCAAAGCTCTAGAATGAAGCCCACTAAAATAGACACCCGTACTGGCAACATGCACCATATTAATATGATAGTTGTTTGCAAACGGGGGTCCGTTCTTTGCCATTGGATCAAATCGTTGCCCGACCCAATGCTCACCGTTTTTAGAGATATATAAACCCCAAATGAATTTGGCTGTTTTGAGGTTGAAGACAAGGAGGCTGTCATAGCCCGTAGAAGTTAAGAATAGCAGATGGTCACGCCGGCTTATCTCATGGCAATGCTTCAAGTACTCATTCTTGTATGAGCCGACAAGAGTAAAATCTGAGCTGTAACAGAATAACTCGTCACTGGCAGCTATCCATACCTGATTGCCATAAAATTCAATACCTCTTAAGCCTCTATCCCAGCCACGACCAGTAAAATCGATATCACCATTATTCCAATCGACCCTCTGATCAACCTCAAGGCTATTGAAGTCAATCGTATAAATGCCGCCATGACTTTGGCCTTTTTCACTCCCTCTAACCACTGATGTTGCGATCAACTTAGGAAGGTTCATGATTGAGGGTCTGCGGCCAATGAATCAGAGGACTCTAATAGAGGCGCAAGAATATCTTTTAAATCACCTATATGCTGATCAAATCGATCCCAAGTATTCAGTGATTTTTTATAAATGGGCTGTCTGACTTGCTCGGAGCTAGCAGTCCGAACCGATCTCTCAGTTTCATGAAAATTAATACAATTTTCTTCAAAGGGTAGCTCGCAGTGCTCCAAGATTCGGTGAACTTGGGGTTCTAGATCTTGAACCACATCCTCATACTGAACCCTTAAAATTTTGCCTGGCAACAACTTATTCCAATGTGCCATTAATTCATCATACTGCAAATAGAATTCACCGAGCTCAAACATATCGTAAGTAAACGTCTGCCCTTTTGCAAAATGTTGTTTAAAACTACCCACACAGCTGCCAAGAGGATGGCGTCGGGCGTCTATAATTTTTGCATTGGGTAAAATTGCCTGTAGCAGGCCGATATGAGCAAAATTATTAGGCATTTTGTCTGTAAAGTGTCTTGCTCCCTTCCGATGCCGCCTAGTTCTATCAAGATACTCATCGCCTAAACTTCTAATCTCATCATCACTCATGCTTAAAATCCCAGCAGGGAATGTTCTTCCTTTGGCTTTATTCGGGATCATCTGAGACACAACTCCCAAATCAGGTAGCTCACTTGTGCCATCTACCATGCTATGGCTAGCTAAGATCTGTTCTAAAAGAGTAGATCCGGAGCGCGGAAGCCCAACAATAAATATCGGAGATGGATCAGCGTTACCTGGCTTGGTTTCTTTGATTCGTTTTATAAACTGTTGGTTATAGGTTTCCCTCATTTTTTCATGAGCAAGTTCTGTTTGAACCGGATCATAAGTGATATTAGCTCTATGCTCTTCATTGCCCTTTAAGTAATACTCGAAAGCTTTGTCATAATCTTTCTTGTCCTCAAATGCCTTACCCAAACTGAAGGAGAAGTGGACTATGGACTCAGAATCAAGAGATTCTTGATTAAGTCTTTGAACCATATCCTCAATTTCATCGTCAGTAAAACGAAAAGTTTTAAGATTTGATAGACTAAAGTATATTTCTCCCAAGTTAGGTCGTAACGCTATAGCCGCCCGATAGGATGCGATTCCACCCTCCTGATCACCCAATGTTTTGAGCACATGACCTAGACCAACATGTGCTCCAACTAACGAGGGTTGGATCTGCACAGCATTTTTGTAGTACGTAGCTGCCGTCTCGGTTTGGCCGGCTAAAGCTAGTGAAGCGGCATAAAGGTAATGAGTCAGAGCATTATTTTCATCAATTTTGAGCGCCTCTTTAAGAGTACTAGTAGCTTCCTCTTCCTTGCCCTGCTCTTTAAGCGTCGCTCCTAAATCGTGCCACGCCACGATAAAGCGTGGGGCAATTTTAATAATCTCTCGTAAAATTCGCTCCGCATCTTCATAGACCTTCGCATGAATAGCGATCCTGGCCAAAAGTAATGCGGCATTGACGTCTCTAGGATTTTTGTTGACCAATTCCTTGGCTAAAGATTCCGCCTCTCTATACTCGCCTTGTACAAACAGTTTTGTTGCTTTTTCTAAACTGGCTTGCGAGGGAGAGAGGTCTGCCGCGTGTTTTAATGCTGCATCTCCTGCCTCATCTCGCCCAAGATTTTTCAAAGCACCACCCAACTTAAAGAAAGCACTAGAACTTTTTGGATTCAGCTCTATAGCAGACTGCAAGGGCACCAAAGCCTGCTCTGATTTACCTAAATTAAGCAATATAGTTCCCAAATCCTCATGCGCTCTCGGATACTCTGGCGCTAACTTAATGACAGCTCTTAAAACAATCTCTGCTTCTTCAAAATTATCTTTACGGAGCAATATACTCCCCAATAAAGACAGGAAATTAATATCTCTGGGATCCCTATTGGTGATTGAACGACAAACTTCCTCAGCCTCATCTAGGGATCCAGCTTTGAACAACGCAACAGTGCGGTCAAAGGTTTTTTTTGAATTATCTAGTGCCACTAATATTTGCCTCACATAAAATTAGTTTTCAATGCATTTTTACAGTTATATTGAGGTCTTTAAGACTGTCATTGCTAAAATATCGCCCCATCAGTATATTATCAAAACACCAAATAAAGGGAAAAATTTCGCATGGCTATGATCAATGTGATGCGCAGATTGATAATTCTTAGTACCATTTTTTTTATCTCTATAACTACATCAGCCGAGTATGCTCTGGTTGCTGATTATGTTATCGATGGGAAATCAGATGATCCCCTAAAAAACAAAGTAATTTTGGTATCTGGCAAAAAGATCGTATCAATTATTGATATCGATGCGATTCCAGAAAAATATACAGTTATAAATCTTCCGGAGACTACTCTAATGCCCGGAATGGTTAATGCTCACGAGCATCCGTTACTCTATCAATCTGACTATCAGAATGGGCACTTACAAGCTTCATCCGCTTTTAAAGCACTTATTGGACTAAAAACACTGCAACGCTTACTAGCATCTGGTTGGACTTCGATTAGAGTAATGGGTGATGGTGATATCTACTACGCCAACCAAGATATTAGAAAAGCAATTGATCGCGATATGTTTTTGGGTCCGCGACTAACAGGTGCAGCGCACTACATTTCAATTACAGGTGGAGGTGGCGATATTAACTACTTGTCGCCTGAACAAGCTGTCATTGCTGATGGCTTAATTGCTGATGGCCCCCATGAAATTAGAAAGGCGATAAGGCAAGAAATAAAATTTGGATCAGACTGGATCAAGGTAATGGTTACTGGAGCCTTCATGTCAGTCGGTGATAATCCAGAAAATGTCTCGTTTAGTCCTGAAGAACTCAGAGCTGCCGTTGAAGAGGCGGCGCGCCATAACATTCCGGTTGCTGCTCATGCCCATGCGACTGAGGGGATAAATCAAGCTGTTATCGCAGGGGTTCGGTCAATAGAGCATGGTAGCTTTTTAAGTCAGGAATCTATTGATCTCATGGTTGAGCACGGCACGTATCTTGTCCCAACAATATATGTGGGTGATTACTATGCCAACAGTGGGAAATTGTTGGCTCAGAGTAAGAATGATGACTTTTATCTTGCATTTCGTGATGACTGGCTAAAGATGCTTGGTACAGCACATCGGAAGGGCGTAAAAATTGCAGTAGGCTCTGACCTGTGTGGGTATGAAGTAGCGCCGCATGTGTGTGCCAGAGAGTTCGATACGCTGATCGAGGCGGGCTTAAGCCCAATGGATGCCATCAAAGCAGGCACTTCTGTTGGTGCCGAGCTACTGCAATGGGATGATATGCTAGGCAGTTTAGAGCCAAATAAACTTGCTGATATTATTGCAGTTCCCGGGAATCCACTTGAGGATATAAGCGCGTTAGAGAGCCCAAGTTTCGTCATGAAGGATGGAAGAATAATTGTAAATAAGTTTGAAAATTATTCAGTTTTTAATCAATAGATCTGTAAATAGATTGAAATATACTTAGAGGCAATCGAAATGACTCGTCAATTACTAACTATCTCTATGCTGGTGTTCCTATCGTCTTGCACTAATGCGCCTGTAGAGAACAATCAAGAGGTCCAAATTAATCCCCGGCAAGGGGAAGAAGTGAGGCAGATCTGTTTTGCCAGCTCGATTAATGGTTGGCGAGAAGTCGATGGGGAGAGGAGCTCAGTCATATTAACTAAGGGCGTTTCAGAGGAATACAAGCTGGATCTGTCAGGAATCTGCGATCTCACATTTGCATTTAATAGCATCGCTACCAGGACTCGTGGCTCTTCTTGTCTTACCCGTGGAGATGAGGTAATTTTTGACGATGGCCTAAGTGGAATAAATCGTTGCTTGATAAAAAAGATCTATAAATGGAATCCCGCTGAAGCAGCTGAAGCAGCTGAAGCCGAAGATACTGAAGTTAGTAAGTAAAGTTACTTGTTTACGAATGACATATGGGCGCAACACTAATCAATTTCGTTAATCGCCTCGCCCATCGCATTAACAATTGAATCTATCTCCGTCGGTGTAGTTGAGAATGGCAATCCCAGCTGGAGCGTATCGCCACCGTACCTTACGTAGAACCCCTTCTCCCAACACTTCATTGCCGCCTCGAAAGGTCGCTTGGCCGGCTCGCCAGGTACCGAGGCCAGGGTAACTCCAGCAGCTGATCCGTAATTCCTGATATCAATGACATGCTTTGCGCCCTTTAGACTATGTATTGCATCTTCTAGGACTGGCGCCATTGAGGCAACCTGTTCGAAGCTATTCTCCTTCTCAAGAAGATCCAAAGTTGCCAGCCCAGCTGCGCAAGCCAAAGGATGACCCGAATAGGTATACCCGTGAGGGAATTCGATCATATATTCAGGGGCTTCTGTATCCATAAAGGTATCGTGAATTTCTTGATTAACAATAACCGCCCCCATTGGGACAGATCCATTAGTCAGCTGTTTTGCAACATTTAGAACATCAGGCACCACGCCATACGCTTCAGCACCTGTAGCCGCGCCCACCCGACCAAAAGCAGTAATGACCTCATCAAAAATGAGGAGTATCTGATGTTCGGTACAAATACTTCTTAACCTCTCAAGATAACCCACTGGAGGAGGAATTACGCCAGCTGAACCAGCCATCGGCTCGACAATGACCGCGGCTATGTTGCTCGCATCGTGAAGAGCTATCATGGCAAGAAGTTCGTCAGCCAGGTTTGCCCCATTCTCGGGCATACCTCTGCTGAACGCGTTCTCAGGCAACATAGTATGTGCTAGATGATCAGACTCAATGGTCTGACCAAATGTTGCTCGATTGCCTACTATTCCACCGACACTTATGCCTCCAAAGTTCACGCCATGGTAGCCCTTAGCTCGTCCGATTAATCGAGTCTTCGAGGCCATACCTTTTTTGCGCCAGTACGCTCGAGCCATTTTTAAAGAGGTATCCGCACTCTCCGAGCCAGATCCTGTATAAAACACGCGATTCAGACCTTCTGGCATAAACTGAGTAATGCGTTCTGCTAGTTCAAATGACTTTGGATGTCCAAATTGGAAGCCTGAAAAAAAATCTAATGTAGCCGTCTGCTCAGATATCGCTTTTGAAATTTCTGAGCGACAGTGACCCAATCCCGTTGTCCATAAGCCTGAGAGGCCATCAAAGATTTGTCGGCCATCAGCCGCAGTGAGATATCTTCCCTCCGCAGCAACAATCATACGCGGGTTCTTTTTGAAGTCTCTATTACCACTAAAGGGCATCCAGTGAGCATCAAACTGATCCATCGAAACGCCAGCGCGATTATAAAATTGCTGATGCTTAGCATGGTGTTTGAGATCAACTTTGGATTTGAAAAGCTTCTTTAGCATGGCCGGGGTTTCTCAAAATTGTTTCTAAAACGGCATTATATGATAGAAAAAGTCGTGCGCGCATACCCTGAGAGGTATATAAGAGAAATACACTTAAAATAATCAAATATGCTGGCTATACTTATAACTAAATTTTTATATATCAGAAGTTAACTATGAAATATTCAACAATTAAGTGCCAAGTCAAAGATTCTATTTTAACGTTAACACTGTCCCGTCCAGATCAGCTGAACGCGTTTACGATCGAAATGGGTCACGAATTAATTGATGCGTTTTCTCGAGCAAGTGACGATGACAATGTTGGAGCGGTCGTTGTGACCGGCACAGGCAAAGCATTTTGTGCAGGTATGGATCTCAGTATCGCGGGAAATGTTTTTGGTCTGAATGAGGATCTAAATCCAACACTCAAAGATATGCGTGAGCGATCAAGTGATAAAGAAATTGAGGAGGGAGTCAGGGACTTAGGTGGTCGTGTCGTTTTGGCAATGTACGACTGTAAGAAACCCATTATAGGCGCCATTAATGGCGCTGCGGTTGGTATTGGTGCGACGATGACTTGCGCTATGGATATTCGGCTTGCATCAGAAAAGGCAAAAGTTGGATTTGTCTTCAATAAAATAGGGATTACTCCCGAGGCATGCTCAAGTTGGTTCTTGCCACGCCTAGTAGGCTTGCAGACCGCTCTTGAGTGGTGTTACACCGCTGAAATCCTAACTCCTGAAATTCTTCTCAAAGAGCGATATGTTAAAGCTGTTTATCCTCCGGAAAATCTTTTGGATGAGGCCTATGTACTGGCCTCTCGAATGGTAAATCATAGTCAGGTATCAATGGCCTTAACTCGTCAAATGCTTTATCGGAATTCTGCTCAAGACCATCCGATAAAAGCGCATGAGGTGGATTCTCTAGCCATTTTTTATTCAAGCCTTGGTAGCGGAAAAGAGGGAGTAAAATCGTTCCTAGAAAAGCGAAAGCCAGAGTTTAGTCAAAAGGCCTCCACTGAAATGCCTTCTTTCTATCCTTGGTGGGAATAATGAGACGAATTGTAAAAAAATTCCTAAATAGATCAGAGAAAAGTTAACTTATTTGTTTGTTAGCTTAAAAGCTAACCTTATCTAAGGAAGATCGTCGACTAACTCGCCTTCAACCGGCTCCAGAAGATCTTCCCGATCTACATTAAGGGCTAACATGAGGGTTGCAGCTACATACATGGATGAGTAGGTCCCTATACCAACACCAATCATCAGTGCAATAGCGAAGTTATGAATAAGTTCACCACCAATAAAGAAGAGTGCTAGAAGCACCAACATAGTCGTCACAGATGTATTAATCGTTCTCCAAAGTGTTTGAGATAGGGACTCATTAATGACTTCGACTGGAGATGCTTTACGAATTTTTCGAAAGTTTTCTCTTATGCGATCTGAGACAACTATCGTGTCATTAAGAGAGTAGCCCACTACCGCTAGAATCGCTGCAAGCACTGTTAAATCAAATTCGAACCGCGCCAAAGAAAATATGCCTAGCGTGATAATCACATCATGCGCAAGCGCAACAACAGCGCCGATGGAGAACTTGAATTGAAATCGCCAAGCTACATAGAGCATCACAACGAACAAGGCGGCCAGCATACCGAGACCTCCCTGATCTCTGAGCTCTTCACCAATTTGTGGTCCCACAAAGTCTATTCGTCGTAAATCAATCTCCTCACCTGAACTCTGCAAAACAGTCAAAATTTCTTGCGCAAGCTCCTGTTTGGGCTCACCTTGAAGACGTATTAAAACATCAGTCTCAGCACCAAAATGAACGACAACTGGATTAGAAAATCCCGCAGTTTCAAGTTGTTCCCGCAGTTCCCCAACATCAGCCGGCCGATCATATCCTACCTCGATCTGGGTGCCGCCTGAGAAGTCTAAACCAAGGACAAGTCCTTGTGATATAAGTGACCATGAGGATATAACCAACAACACAGCGGAAAATACAACCGCATATCTTCGAATTCCCATGAAGTTATATACTTTTATTGGCTCCATACTTGCACCCCTAAATCCAAAGCTTGTCAATTTTACGTCCACCAACAACAAAGTTGACGAGTCCGCGAGTCATTACAATGGAAGTAAACATTGATGTTAGGATACCGATCGACAAGGTTACCGCGAAACCTTGGACTGGACCTGAACCAATTAAGAATAAAATGAGTGCCACAATGAGCGTGGTGATATTGGCATCTAAAATTGAGACAAACGCTCGATCATAGCCAGCACTTATTGACGTCTGCACAGACGCACCGTCCCTTCTCTCCTCCCGTATTCGGGAGAAAATGAGGACGTTGGCATCTACCGCCATTCCTACAGTCAAAACAATCCCAGCAATCCCTGGCAATGTCAGAGTAGCACCCAGCAGTGACATAAATGCCACCAAGAGCAGAAGATTCATAGCAAGGGCAAAATTGGCTGCCATTCCGAAGGCTCGGTAAATCAAAACCATAAAGATTAGGACTAATGCCATACCCACTGTTACAGATTTCACTCCCATTTCAATGTTATCGGCTCCTAATGATGGTCCAATTGTTCTCTCTTCAACAATATACATCGGTGCCGCAAGAGCACCCGCTCGAAGAAGCAACGCCAGCTCTGAAGATTCTCTCTGCCCATCCAACCCAGTAATTCTAAATTGCTTACCTAATTGAGCCTGGATAGTCGCTAAGCTGATGATGTGCCGTTCAACATAGGGCACCGAAACAATATCTAACTCACCGGTATCTGAAACAACTTTTTCTAATTTGGTCTTGTATTCAATAAACAAGACTCCTAGTCTGCGGCCAATATTGTCTCTGGTCGCATATCCCATCTGCCAACCACCTTTGGAGTCGAGCGTAATATTTACCTGAGGACGCCCGTTTTCATCAAAGCTTGCTCGGGCATCAGTCACGTTCTCACCAGAAATGACGGCCTTACTTTCTAGCATTGCATCAGGACCCTGACCACTCTGATTTCTGAAATCAAAACGTTCGCCGCCCTTACCTTGAGATTCCAATCGGAATTCTAGATTAGCCGTCTTACCAATAATACGTTTTGCTTCAGCGGTATCCTGAACGCCTGGCAGTTCAACCACAATCCTGTTTTTTCCCTGACGCGAAACAAGAGGTTCAGATACTCCCAACTCATTGACACGGTTACGTAACGAAGTCAGGTTTTGTTTGATCGCATTATCCTCCAGCAGACTTGTTGCGGCCTCGCTAAGATTAAATACGACAGTTAATGGATTTTGATTAGGCCCAGTTTCAGGTTGCAGATCTCTAAAAGTATTACGGACAATATTTTTCGCTTTAGAAGCCTGATCAGCATCTCTAAATTGCCCAACAATCTGATTCCCTAAGAGCTTGAAACTCCTATATCGAATACGCTCCTCTCTGAGAGCTGCTTTGATATCCTCTAGATCACCAACTAATCTGACATCCAAAGCCTTATCTAAATCCACTTCAAGAAGGAAGTGGACACCGCCACTCAAATCCAAACCAAGCTTCATCGGTGTTCCACCCAAATTACTGAGCCATTCGGGCGTAGTGGGAGCTAAATTGAGGGCAACAATATAGTCATTTCCCATTTCAGCCTGAATAATTTCCTTTGCCCTCAACTGCATATCTTTGTCTTTGATACGAATTAGGGCACTTTCTCCATCCGCCACACCACCAAAATACTCAATATTCCCTTCCTCTAAAGACTTCTCAACCTTAGCCAATACAGTCTCATCAATCACCATAGCTCCGCTCTGACCAGACAATTGAACTGCGGCATCAGCCGGATAGAAATTCGGGGCAGCGTAGGTAAGTCCGAAGATAACTACGGTTAAAATCAGCAAATTTTTCCATAATGGAAACTTGTTGAGCATGCGTTAGATGGTCCTTTTTTGTGTGATCACTATTATACCGGCATTCATATTTAATAGGGGCGTAATTAAGGATTTAAACCCCAGGCTGATCGATACCTTGTTTTTGATAAAATTCCTCAACGAAGCTATCTAACTGGCCGTTTGATATAGCCGCCCTTAAATTTGCCATCAGAGTCTGATAGAAGCGGAGATTGTGAATAGTGTTGAGTTGGGCGCCAAGCATTTCACCACACTTTTCGAGATGGTGAAGGTAACCTCGAGTAAAGTTTTGGCATGTATAGCAATCGCACTCATCATCAAGGGGATTGGTATCATTTCGATATCTGGCATTTCGGATTTTCACTACTCCCGAACTTGTAAATAAATGTCCGTTTCGGGCATTTCTGGTAGGCATAACACAGTCGAACATATCAATACCTCTTCGGACACCCTCAACCAAGTCAGCTGGTTTACCAACACCCATCAAATATCTAGGCTTATCATGAGGCATAGAGTCGGCAAGATGATCCAAAATTCTTATCATATCCTCCTTTGGTTCCCCCACCGATAAGCCTCCAATCGCATAACCATCAAAGCCGATATCAACTAGACCATTCAAGGATTCATCACGAAGTTTTTCATACATGCCACCCTGCACAATCCCAAACAGCGCGGACGGATTATCGCCATGAGCAATCTTACTCCTATGGGCCCAGCGCAAAGATAATTCCATTGACTCCTTGGCTTCTATTTCAGTTGCTGGGTATGGCGTGCACTCATCAAAGATCATCACTACATCACTTCCAAGATCTCGCTGGACCTGCATAGATTTCTCTGGATCAATAAAGACGGGACTGCCATCAATTGGTGATCTGAACTTGACTCCCTCCTCACTAATTTTTCGCATGTCACCCAAACTAAAGACCTGAAATCCACCAGAATCTGTAAGGATTGGACCGTGCCATTGAGTGAAGTCATGGAGATCGCCATGTTCTTTTATTATCTCTGTTCCTGGCCGTAGCATTAGATGAAATGTATTACCTAATATCATCTCGGCACCTATCTCGTGAATATCCCGCGGTAACATGCCCTTAACAGTCCCATAGGTCCCCACAGGCATAAAGGCGGGCGTCTGAACAGACCCTCGAGGAAATTGCATTTCACCAAGGCGGGCTTTTCCATCTGTTTTGGAAACCTTAAACTGCATAAAACTTTTTTGACTCATTTAGGGATATCCTGGTTAGCACAGGGGTTTTGCAATAGAAACATGGCATCACCATAACTAAAGAAGCGGTACTTCTCCCTCACAGCCTCCTTGTATGCTGACATTATAGGTGTATATCCAGCAAACGCACTCACTAGCATCAGTAGCGTAGATTCAGATAGATGAAAGTTAGTTAACAACGCATCAACTACTTTGAACTGATACCCAGGGTAAATAAAAATATCAGTTTCACCCTCGAAGGGCTTAATTACCCCATCTTGGGCGGCAGTTTCGAGGCAACGCACGCTGGTTGTTCCTACCGCAATGACACGACCGTTCTTCTTCTTTGTCTCTAATACTTGATTACAAACATCCTGACTTACATGAAGCCATTCGGTGTGCATATTGTGATCAACAATATTATCTACTCGAACAGGCTGAAACGTCCCAGCCCCTACATGAAGAGTAACAAAGCCAATACTTGCACCCTTCTCAACGATGGCAGAAAGCATATCATGATCAAAATGAAGCCCCGCTGTTGGAGCAGCGACCGCTCCTAACTGATCAGCATAAACTGTCTGGTAGCGAGATTTGTCGGCATCAGTATCTTCTCGATCGATATAGGGTGGTAGAGGTATATGGCCAATTTTATCGAGAACTTCCAGTACAGGGCGATCAAATACCAATTGAAATAAATCATCTATTCTGCCAACCACCTCCGCAGAAAACTCCTCTGAAAATAGTATCCTGTTGCCGGATTTCGGCGATTTACTAGCTCTTATGTGCGCGGATACCGAAAAGGTGTCCACTATTCGTTCAACTAGCAGCTCAATCTTCCCCCCACTCTCTTTGTGACCAAATAAACGTGCAGGAATAACTTTAGTATTGTTAAAAATAACCAAGTCATGTGTTTGAATATGATCAATTAAATCCTCGAAGGATTTATGTTTAAGATTATTTTGAGCGGAGTCAAGAAACAATAATCGACTCCCTTTTCGCTCTGCTGTGGGCTGACGAGCAATTAAATTATCAGGTAGTTCAAATTGAAAGTGTTCTCGTAACATACTCGGTAGCTAAACTGATTGGAAACAAGTGCGCAAGGGTATAGAAATTAATGTCGAAGCGCCAAAAAAATTATCAACAAAAAGATAATTTTCTGCTCGAAAACTCAAGATTTAATTGTGTTGACCCACTAATGATCACTGCTATAATCTCCGGCCTCACGCGACTCTGTCTCAAGGAATGCCAGTGTGGTGGAATTGGTAGACACACGGGATTCAAAATCCCGCGCCCTTAAAAGCGTGTCGGTTCGAGTCCGACCACTGGTACCAAGTATGCTCTGAAGCCCCTGTAATCATTAGACTGCAGGGGCTTTTTAGCATAGGATCATGGTTTCATAGGTATAGTGGCGGCTCCGACCAAACTCTAAGGAACTTTAATTATGTATATCATCTACCCCATATTTAGCCTTGTCTTGCTTACTTTCGTCGTAGCTGGCTGCGTTGGAGTCTCGCGCTTACTTAGTGTTCGACAGCGACAAGTACACCCAAAATACTATGCTTTAATGACCGGTGATACACCCCCAGCATATGTTCAAAAATTCGGTCGTAACTTCGAAAACCTGCTAGAGATGCCTGTCCTTTTTTATACTCTAGGCGCATTGGCCATTGTTCTTAAAATTAATGATGCCAATCTTGTCAGCCAGGCATGGCTATTCGTTTTACTTCGCTTCGCACATACAGCAATACACATTACTTATAACAATTCCTTACACCGTCTTGTTGTTTTCGCCCTGTCAATGCTCATACTGCTTTCCATGTGGGTCCAATTATTTATCCTTGTGACGTGATTCTGATCTTAAGTCACTTTTTATTTACTCATCAAGACGATCCTAGTATCTTTAACGCAGACCTCTCGTGTGGCCTTTCGCAGTCATTATATTGCTAGAGGTCCAGTTTTGAAGGTGACCAAAAATTCTTCTACTGATAGACTATTCGCCCAAAACAGTCCATAGCTTGGGGTCCATAATTTTTTGTTTAGTCACCAGAGACAATTCAAAACTAAAGCGCGAATCTTCGTAGCTCTGACTGCAATATTTTTAAGCTTCGTAGTGTCGAGTAAACCCAATGTACTTTTTATCGTAACCGATGATATGAACACGAGACTTGGAACATACGGTGACCCATCCATTAAAACACCCCATATCGACGCGCTCGCTAATCAAGGCATACAATTTGATAGAGCCTACGTTCAATACCCGCAGTGCGCTCAGAGTCGGGCGAGTTTTTTAACTGGGTTATACCCTAACCAAACAGGAGTTGTGGGCGCCTCGGGGTTGAAAAAAGATTTCAGGGATAAAGTTCCACTTACTAAAACACTCCCCCAAGTTTTCCAAGACAACGGTTATCATACCGCTCGTGTGGGCAAAATTTTTCACCAAATGGTCCCCAAGGGAATAGGTCAAGAGACCTATGACGACAAAATTTCGTGGGATGAACGGCATAATCCGAAAGGCATCGATCGAACTCGCGTCGCGGAAATCCAATATCTGGGTCCTTTAGTCACAGAGGCTACTAAAAAGAGCAACATGAATGGTGGCTGGCTCAGCTATATGAGACTGGGTGGCACATCAAATGACTATACGGATGGAAGAGTAACGGAGCAGGCAATCAGTATTCTTGAGGAAAATGCCAAAATCCAGAGTACTCAGCCCCTATTTTTAGCTGTAGGGTATGTCCGCCCTCACGTACCATTCTCCGCGCCCGAGCGATTCTTTGATTTATATCCTCTAGATGACATTATCATTGAGGATGTACCGGAGTTTGATCGAAATGATATTCCTTCTGCTCATCTATCGGATAGGCCCTATCAGCTTGATATGACAGATCAAGAGAAGCGAATTATGATTCAAGCCTATTACGCTTCGATCAGTTTTATTGATGAGCAGGTCGGGAAACTTATTAAAAAGCTTGAGGAGTTAAAATTAAAAGAATCAACGTTAATTATCTTTGTATCTGACCATGGATTCCTTCTAGGGGAACATGAGCTTTGGCAAAAGCCTAACTTATTTGAAAATACCTTGAGAATACCTCTCATTATCTCTGACCCAAGATCTGCCAAAGCTGGCCTTTCAAGTGACTCTTTGATTGAGTTGATCGATATCTACCCGACAATTTTAGAATTATCTGACCTTAAAATCCCAGAGCATGTATTAGGTAGAAGCTTTGCGAAATTGATTAATCGACCTAGCATGCCCTTCAGAAAGTCTGCTCTGAGCCAATCTCATGCTCGAGTCACTCAACCTAACTTAAAGAAAGAAAATATTTTTGGTTACTCCTTAAGAACGGAGCAGTTCCGCTATACAGAGTGGGCTAAAGGGACTCATGGAACTGAACTTTATGACCATACAAATGATTCTGGGGAAAATACGAATCTCTCCTCCCATGATGCTTATCAAGATGTAGAAGCAGAACTCAGAAGACTCTTGCGTGAACGCATTGCTGAATCAGAGGTGTCGCCAAACCAAATAACAGAGCGATAGAGAAAACTTAAAGAAATTGCTTTAAATGTTATAGGAGTATTAAATCAAATCAGATACGACATATCACATCAGATATGCGATCAATGGTACCAACTCTCAATCCTTCAACTTTCTCAGTTGTGCAATAATAGCAAGTGCAATCAGTAGTCATAACAAAATAAAAGGCTGTCAATATGAACATCAAACCTTTGCTCGTGATTCTCTCAGCGCTCCTCCTGTCAAACTGCAGTGAACAGCAAAACGAGCCTCAAATCCCTCAATTACCTGATGGAGCTTATTTATTAAAAGAGGTTGAAATCACGGAAAACGGGGAAGTTAGTGTAGCACGAAGAGATCAAATAAAGATCTACTCAAACAATCGATATATGTTTGCATTCATGCATCCAGAGATAGGAGTAGATGCTGGCGCGG
>ERZ802819.1039-NODE-1039-length-17677-cov-12.7459_pt1 | contig 17677 bp, 14 predicted proteins | sample MGYA00345647_ERZ802819 | MGnify/ENA primary metagenome ERZ802819 (study PRJEB30503, sample SAMEA104212355) | marine metagenome | biome: Westerlies Biome; feature: [SRF] surface water layer (ENVO:00010504) within the epipelagic zone...; material: water... | reverse complement strand
TTTGCATAGAAACCTCCCAAAGAGGTCTCTATTTCAATGCATTCCTGCGCCAAACGCATAACCGCTAGTCGTGTAAATGCCGCCTTTCATCACGGCACAGCCTCCTCGAGACGAAGCCGCCTGCTCAGTCCTCTTGGGATGCCTCTTTCGCGCGAAAGAAGTAGGCCAGCACCACCAGCACCGCAGCAATGCCGAAGTAATACTGGATCATGTAGGTGAAAATAGGCGACATGCTCTCGAGACCGCCATCGGTTGCTTCACCGCCCAACAGCCCAGCCAGCACCCCACCAATGGCCGAGGCAAGAAACCACAGGCCGAACATCTGGCCCACATAGCGCTTCGGCGAGTAGCGTGAAAACGCAGACAATCCGATAGGCGACAGGGTCAGTTCCCCCCAAGTTTGCAGCAGATAGGTGATGAGTAACCATTGCAGCCCAATGGGCGCAGATTCAAGCGCCACACCAACCGCAAGCAACATGACGACGAAGCTAAGGCCCATGAACAACAGACCTAGCGCAAACTTAATTGGCAGGGAGGGGTCAAGGTTGCGACGACCTAGGTAGGCCCAAAAGGCCGCGAACATCGGGGCGAAGATCACAACGTAAATGGGGTTGAAGAACTGCACCCAGGACACCGGCATGTCCACACCCAGAACATTCAGGTCGGTGTAGTCTCGGGCGAATAAATTCAACGATCCACCGGATTGATCGAAGCCCGACCAAAATGCGGCGGCAGCGATAAACAGCAAGAACAGCAGCACCACATTTTTGCGTTCTGTCGTGTTCAGGCCAGCAAAGCCATACAGGTAGACGAAATAGATACCCGCAATAGTTGTCAGGGCGTAGGCCAAATTCTCAGCGAACACGCTCGCGCTGACTTCGATTACCCCGGTGCCGAAGAGCATTACGAGCACACCAGAGACGACTCCGACTGCCCATGCCCAGCGGCCATACTGCTGGCGTTTCACCTCGGGCATGGGGTTGGGTTCTAGCCCCGCATCGCCCAGCAAATGCCGTGTCCGCACGTATTGAATGACCCCCAAGATCATGCCGACGCCAGCGGCGCCAAACCCCCAATGCCAACCGATCTTTTCGCCCATGAACCCGCAGATGGCGTAGCCCACCGTAGAGCCAATGTTGATCGACATATAAAAGATCGTGAAACCCGCATCGCGACGTGGATCGTTGTCGGCGTAGAGCTTGCCAACAATGGTTGAGATATTGCTCTTGAGTAGGCCACTGCCGACGGCGACTAAGCCAAGACCAAAAAACAGCCCCGACTGAATGGGCACTGCCAAGGTTAGGTGCCCCAGAGCAATGATGACCGCGCCGTAGAGTACTGCACGCTGGTGACCTAAGAGGTTATCGCCCAGCCAACCGCCGGGGACAGCGAAAAAGTAAACCATGCCCACGTAAATACCGTATATCGCCTGAGCTTCTAGCGCGCTCATGCCTAAGCCCGCGTTGGCCATGGTCACGGCACCAGTCATGTAGAGCACCAACAGTGCCCGCATGCCGTAATAGGACATACGCTCCCACATCTCAGTCAGGAAAAGGGTTCGCAGGCCAATGGGATGACCAAAAAATTCTGCGTTTGTTGCCGTCAATCGCTTGTCCTCGGTGGGGTATCTGGTGCTTGAAGTAGGAGGTTCAGTGCGCGGGCCAATCGCCCGCCTTTAACAACATAGAAGGTAAACGCTTACCTAGGACCGGTTCTAGCCATGCAGCTGCTTCTAGCAGCGGTTGCATGCGCAAATCGTGACCCACCTCACTACGATTGAGCAGGTACACCAGATCTTCCGTGGCAATGTTGCCACTGGCATTGGGTGCAAAGGGACACCCGCCGATGCCGCCAATGCTGGCATCCAAGGTGGCGACGCCCGCCAACAGACTGGCGTAGGCGTTGCCGATACCGGTGTTTCGGGTGTCGTGGAAGTGGGCGCGCATGGGCACATCACCGGCGAGTTCGCTCAGCGCCATAAACGTCTGCTGCACCTGCCAAGGCACCCCTACGCCAATGGTATCGGCGAGTGCTATTTCTACCGGCCCGGCTTCAAGCAAGGCCTCCGCTGCGGCAAGAAGATTTTGCAGCGGCACCGTACCCTCGAACGGACAGCCGAAGGCTACCGCCAAGGTTACCTGCACGGGAAAGCCCGTTTGCTTGCCGTCGCGAATCACTTCTCGGGCCATGGCAACAGCATTCGCCACGCTCTGGCCTTGATTGCGCTCGCCAAAGGTATCGCTCACTGGCACGACCAGACCAGCCTCATCCAGCGTGGTTTCACGCAGTCGGCGATAGCCACGCTCGTTCAAAACTAAGCCGGTATAGCGCACGTCTGGGCGCTCGGGCAGAGCGGCGCAAACCGCTTCTGCATCCGCCATTTGCGGCACACGCTGGGGGTGCACAAAGCTTGTGACTTCGATGCGCCGACTGCCGCAGGCGAGGGCATGGTCAATTAACTGCAGTTTTTGCTCAGTGGCGACCAATACATCTTCGTTTTGCAGCCCGTCTCTAGGACTGACTTCCATCACCGTTACCGAGGCGGGCAGCATGGCGTGAACCTAGAAGCCTTCTCGAAGGCTGACAGTCTTATTGAATACCGGCACGGTGTCGTCAGCTTGCTCGTCTAGACAGAAATATCCCTGCCGCTCGAATTGAAAACGTTTTGCGTCGTGGGTCAACAAGGCCGGCTCGGCAATGGCATTGTGTCGAGTCAGCGAATCGGCGTTGATGTCATCCAAAAACGTCTTCGATGAAGGGTTCGGGACTTTAAACAAACGACCGTAGTCCATGACGTTAACTGGCACACCGGCATTGGCATCTACCCAGTGCACTACGCCCTTGGGCTTGAGCCCCGATGTGTCTTGACCGCTCTTGGAGTCCGCAAAGTACGTGCAGTTCAACTGCACGACGTCGCCATCGTCATCTTCGATCACCTCATCACAGCGAATGATGTAGGCGTAGCGCAGGCGCACCATTTCACCCGGGGACAGGCGTTTCCACTTCGGTGGAGGCGCCTTGGCAAAGTCCTCCCGCTCTATGTAAATCTCAGCGCTAAAGGGCAACTCGCGCCTGCCCAGCTCTTGGTTCTGAGCATGCCATGGGCCCTCTAAAGTCTCGCTTCCTTGGTAATTTGTGATAACCACCTTCAACGGATTCAGTACCGCCATGCCTCTGGGGGCGCTGGCCTCAAGCTCTTGCCGAATGCAGAAGTCCAGCAGATTCATCTCTATGACATTGTCTTGCTTGGTGACACCAATACGCTGACAAAATTCCCGTATCGCGCTGGCAGGTACGCCCCGTCGGCGCAGCCCAGCAATGGTAGGCATGCGCGGGTCATCCCAACCGCTGACCAAGTGCTCGTCTACCAGACGATGCAACAGGCGCTTGCTCATCACGGTGTATTCCAGACCCAGCCGCGAAAACTCGATCTGCGGCGGATGATAGTTGATGTTGATGTTGTCGAGCACCCAGTCGTATAGCGGCCGGTGGTCGGCGAATTCCAGCGTGCACAGTGAGTGGGAAATATGCTCAATCGCATCGCAAATGCCGTGGGTGAAGTCGTACATGGGGTACACGCACCAAGCATCGCCGGTGCGTTGGTGGGAAGCGTGTCGAATGCGATAAATCACCGGATCACGCATATTTAGATTTGGCGAGGCCATATCAATTTTCAAGCGCGCCACATGGGCCCCGTCAGGAAATTCTCCAGCCCGCATGCGTCGGAACAGGTCTACATTCTCATCTACCGAACGATCACGGTAAGGACTGTTCTCGCCGGGCTCGGTCAACGTGCCCCGAGTGGCGCGAATTTCTTCTGCGTTCAACGAACACACGTAGGCCTTGCCATCGCGCATCAGCGCTTCAGCGTAGTCGTAGATCTGTTGAAAATAGTCAGACGCATGGGTAATGGTCTTCCACTGAAAACCCAGCCACGCCACATCGTGCTGAATGGATTCCACATATTCGTTGCTTTCTTTGACGGGGTTGGTGTCATCAAAGCGCAGGTAGGTTGCACCGCCATATTCTTTAGCGACACCAAAATTCAGACAGATGCTTTTGGCGTGACCGATATGCAAGAATCCGTTGGGCTCGGGCGGAAAGCGGGTAATCACACCCTGATCTAGAGCATTCGCCGCCAGATCTGACTCGATGCGCTGGCGGATAAAATCGGTGGTTTCGTTTTCCATGACTGCCTTTGTTGTCGGACACGCAGCTAAATACAGACCACGCGGGAGACGCAATTGTGAGAGGTATGCGCATGAAAAACTACGCTTGCGGCGACAAAATTGCGCGCGGCCGAGCGATATAGAGCACACCCCTTGAACAAATCGAATAACGCGCCGGCACAAACCGAGCTAATGACGCAGTGGCCGCTGTGGTTCAGTGCTCTGGCACTTGCTGCGTGCCTGATTTGGCTGACCGCGCGTCCATCGCATTCGAATCTTCAGGCCCTCATGGACGAGCGAATGGGTGATCGCGTGTATCAAGTGATTCAGCAAGACAGCAGCGTCGGCTATCTGCACACCAGCACCGAGACAGATGCCCAAGGCAACTGGATTCTGACCCAGCGATTGAACATCAACATGTTGAATGCGCCGCCCTATCGCTCTGAGCAAGAGCAGGTATTCGCCAAGAGGCCACCGCATGAGCTGCTCAGCGCCACACTGAATGAAAAACGTGAATATCAGCAGCAGATTGTCAGCATGGCCCCTGCCCAAACAGGCTACATCATCACCATCAAGCGCGATGCCAATACGGAGATCGTTAAGCGGTCATGGGAGTACTCGCTGACAGATCAACTGCATCTAGAACAACAATTGGAACGCGGAGTAAATCTTGGCGAAGAAGTCGTCGAGCGTTACTTGGATATGCCCAAGCTGCGCGTCGACGAGCGTCGCCATCGCATCGTCGCAAACGCTAATCGCGGCTATACGCTGCAATCCGTCGACGACGCCTCCACAACGCAACTGGATGACCGTCTGCGGCTGACAAGTTTTCAGGCGCCCCACCAGTTTCGCTTTGAACTGGTGCAGACCGACCCCGAGCATCTGCAGCAGTATCTGTTTGTCGACACGGTGGAGTGGGCGAGTCAGCGTGCGGTGGCCCCGCTCACGCAGGCCTTGGAGCCCGCGCAACAACTCACGGCGCTAACGCTTACACTGCGCGCCTTGGGCGATCGCGACCTAAAGGCGTTAGGGTTGCCACAAACGCTCAGCGCGACGCACCTGCCCCGCGCTACCGATGCGGTTGCGCAGGACTATTTGTCCGGCTCGTTGAGTTTGCCGGTTGACCATCCTCAAATCGCTGCGCTGCTTGCGCAGCGGCCCATTTCCCCTCTCACCGCTATCACAGCCCTGAACAAACAACTCATCGACCTTACGCGCGACCAACTGATCTACGCTGAGCATCAACCTGCAGGCACCGTGCTTGGCGCCTTAGAAAAAGGCTACGGCGAGTGTGTGGATTTTGCCGATCTACTCACCACCTTGGCGCGCAGCCAGCGCATACCGACGCGCACCGTCTATGGCATCGCCTACAGCGCCCTGCCAACGCCGGGCTTTCGCTTTCATGCGTGGAACGAAATTCTTTTTGACGGGCATTGGCACGGTCTTGACCCTACGTGGAATCAGGTGGTTGCCGATGCAACCCACATACCGTTGGACGATCAAACCATGGCCGCCCTAGCCAGCGCCATGCAGCGTCAGGCTATCGCCTTAACGCCTACCCAAACGTCTTACGACAGGTAGCGCTTACTGCTTGTCGCCGCGTCGCTTGCGCAGCAAGCCTTCTTGGCTCATCGACGCCACCAAATCGCCGCTTTCGGAGAAGAACTCTGAATGCACCATGCCGCGAGAACTTTGCGCCGTAGACGTGCGCTTATGAAATAACAACCACTGGTCCAGCGGCGCGGCACGATGTATCCACAAACTGTGATCGAGGCTGGCCATTTGCACCTCACTACGGGTAGTACCGCTTTGATGTGGTAGCACTGCCGTACTCACCAAGCCCATGTCTGACGCATAGGCGACCAAACACCGAGCCAGCGCCTGTTGGCGAAAAGCTGCCTCTTCTGGGTCCTTAATCGCCCGCGGCAAGGCGACGGCTTCACGAAACTTGATCCAGGTTGGATTCCAAAATCGGTCCTCGCCCCAGGCCTTGCTACCCAGTTCAAAGACCGACCGTAAATGAAAGGGACGATCAACCTTCGCCATGGGGCTCATCCGCGGATCTGCTTGGGGACCACCGAGTTCCCTTGCGACCTCTACATCCTCGCGCAGTTCCCTCGGCGGCGGCACATTGGGCATGGGTGCACTGTGTTCCAAACCAAGCTCTTCTGCTTGAAAGGACGCATCCATGTTGAAAATCGCCTGACCATTTTGAATGGCGACAATTCTTCGCGTCACAAAGCTGCGACCGTCGCGCACGCGCTCCACCTCATACAGCACAGGACGGTCCACTCGGCCCGGCCGCAAAAAGTAAGCGTGCAAAGAGTGCAAATGCACCTTGTCGACGGTGCAGTACGCTGCCGCGGATGCCTGAGCCAGCACCTGACCACCAAATAAGCGCGCACCGTTCTCGGTTTCGTTCTCGCCCTGATACAGATTTTCTTCGATCTTCTTCAGATCGAGTATGTTGAGCAGCTTAGCGGCGCGACTTGGCGCAGGATCGGACATTGGGCTTCTCTGGCTATCGACATAAAAGGAAACGGCAAGCTGAACGATGCAATTATTCGTTTGAATTGAACCTCGCCAGCGCGGGCAGGATACTAGCGCAAGCAGGCTGGATTTTGCGCTCTTATCAGCTTTACCAACACATGCACATCGACCACGGCGGCACTTCATATGACTGATTCACAACAACCCACTTGGCTCGATGCGGCGCTTGCCAATACATTGGCTGGCGAGCCTGTGCAAAACATTAGCGTTAACCATCCAGACATCGCTATGGACGATGCCTACGCACTACAGCGCGAGCTTGTGACGAAACTGCAAGACCATGGTGGTTGGGGCGACGTCTATGGCTACAAAGCGGCCCTGACAGCGGAACCCGCCCAGCAAGCCATGGGCATAAACCAGCCAATTATCGGCGTTCTGTTTGAGCGCGCCGTCTTTCAGGCCGATGGCGCAACAGCCATAACGACCGATCGACCTGTGCTACTTGAGACTGAAGTCGGATTTACCCTGGGTAAGCCGATCACCGAACCGGTCACCGAGCACAACGTGCTTGACGCCGTTGCCTACTGTAGCGGCCTGATCGAACTGGCCTCGCCCAACCTACAGCAACGACCCACCAGCGTGGATCTGATCTCGAACAATTCTGCCTCCTATGGCTGCGTTGTTGGCGTATCAAATAGGCATCCCACGGACATAGATCTTGACGCAGTACCCGTGACGCTCACGCGCTTAGCATCAGCAGACGAGGTGCTTCATATAGCAGCAGCGGGCAGCGTGATGGCCGGACAGCGCGAAGCACTGATTTGGCTCATCAACAGCACCCTTGCACAAGGTTACGCACTGCAGCCCGGCCACGTGTTGATGACGGGTTCCATAGGCAGCATGCACGCCGGCAAAGCAGGCAAATACCGAGCGGACTTCGGCGCGCTGGGCGATCTGACTTTCGTTTTGGACTGATACCGTTGCCAGCCTGATCATCAGCGGGAGCAAGCAGATTTTTTTGACTCATGTCAGTCGCGGCGGCATTTCCTGAAAAGAATATATTGCTTGTCAGTTATTCTTTTTCATTCTGTTTCCCCCACGGTTAGAGTGCCGCGCCATCGCTGATTGGCTTGCCCTTTTTAACCGTAGCCACGCCACATCAGCATTGTGAACAGCAACTGAGGATCTTCCATGTCAGCCTATCTCGACCTTATCGAACAAACTCGTCAAACCATCGGCGCCAAGCAAGAGTGGAGCGCCATCAATGCCGAATACGCAGTGCGCATGCAGCTGCAAAATCGTTTCAAGACTGGCCTAGAAATCGCCCAATACACGGCAGACATTATGCGTCGCGACATGGCCAACTACGACGCGGACTCCAGCAAGTACACCCAGTCTTTGGGATGCTGGCACGGTTTTGTTGCCCAGCAAGTCATGATGAGCGTCAAGAAACACCAGCAAACCACCGACCGAAGCTACATCTACCTGTCGGGATGGATGGTTGCCGCGCTGCGCTCACAGTTCGGCCCGCTGCCTGATCAGAGCATGCACGAAAAGACCACGGTGTCTGATTTGATCGAAGAGATTTACACCTTCTTAAAGCAGGCTGATGCCCGCGAGTTGCGACACATGTTCGCCGAGCTTGATGAGACACGCGCTGATGGCGGCAACACAGACTCCATTATCCAGCGCATCGACGACTACGAAACTCACGTCGTGCCGATTATTGCCGACATCGACGCAGGTTTTGGTAACGAAGAAGCCACCTATCTGCTGGCCAAGCGCATGATCGAAGCCGGTGCCTGCGCCATTCAAATTGAAAACCAAGTCTCCGACGCCAAGCAGTGTGGTCACCAGGCTGGCAAGGTCACCGTGCCCCACGAAGACTTCGTGTCGAAGATCAATGCGGTGCGTTATGCATTCCTCGAACTGGGTATCGACAACGGCATCATCGTTGCTCGCACCGACTCGCTGGGCGCTGGCCTAACACAAAAGGTGCCGGTATCCATTCAGCCAGGCGATCTGGGCAGCAAGTACAACGAGTTCCTCGACACCGAAGTGATCGAAGACGTTTCGGAGCTGCAGGATGGCGACATCACCATTCGCGCTGGTGGCAAGCTTGCCAAGCCAAAGCGCTTAGACAATGGCCTGTATGCATTCAAAGAGGACACAGGCTTTGATCGGGTGGTACTCGACTGCATCACCAGCCTAGAGCACGGCGCAGATTTGCTGTGGATCGAAACCGAAAAGCCAAACGTTGAACAAATCGCTGCCATGGTAAACGCCATTCGCGAAGTACGACCAGAAGCCAAACTGGTGTACAACAACTCACCGTCGTTCAACTGGACACTGAAGTTCCGCGAGCAGGTATACACAGAGTGGAAAGCCGCAGGCAAAGACCTGTCCGCTTACCCAGACCCCGAAGTGAACCCAATGGGTCTTATGGACGCAGCCATCGACGGCACGGAGCTGTCTGATGCGGCGGATGCCGCGGTACAGACCTTCCAAGCCGACGCAGCGCGGGAAGCAGGTATCTTCCACCACTTGATTACCCTACCGACCTACCACACTGCAGCGTTGTCTACCGACGTGCTGTCTGAAGGCTACTTCGGTGACCTTGGCATGTTGGCCTATGTGCGCGACGTGCAGCGTCAGGAAATTCGCAAGAACTTGGCATCCGTGAAGCACCAAGACCTTGCTGGCTCTAACGTCGGCGATGACCACAAAGAGTACTTCTTGGGTGAGAAGGCGCTGCTGGCAGGCGGCGCCGCAAACACGATGAACCAGTTCTAAACAGGCATCGTTAACCAGCCAAGCAGGCTGGTCAGAAAAAGGCGGTACCGCTAAGCGGCTTACCGCCTTTTTTCTGTCTCAATCTTAATATGGCTCATTGGCTCATCCGCGCACTCTTTGGCACCATGCATGGCTCACATTTGGAGGAGAGAGTCATGAACGTAGTCGACGCTATCGCGCACGCCATGAAGGCCGAAGGAATCGACATGCTGTTTGCCTATCCGGTTAACCCGTTGATTGAGGCCGCAGCAAAGCTGGATATTCGAACGGTTATCGTGCGCCAAGAGCGCATCGGCTTACACATGGCTGACGCCTATTCGCGCCTGTCATCTGGCGACAAAATTGGCGTGTTCTGCATGCAGCATGGCCCCGGGGCTGAGAACGCCTTTGGCGGCGTGGCCCAAGCCTATTCCGAATCGGTACCGATTTTGGTGATTCCCGCAGGCTATCCGCGCCGACTCGCTCACTACTACCCGAATTTCAATTCCACGCTGAACATGCAGCACATCACCAAGTGGGCTGAGCCCATCACCATGGGCAAGGCCGTGCCAGAGGTGCTGCGGCGGGCGTTTTTTCAGCTGCGCAATGGTCGCCCTGGTCCGGTGATGCTAGAGGTGCCGCTGGATGTAATGAACGAAGAAGTGCCGGATAACTGGAACTACGTGCCTTCTTTCAGCGCCAAATCTGGCCCTGCGCCAGACGATGTCGCCGCCGCTGCCAAGGCGCTGGCAGGTGCCGAGCGCCCTGTGATCTATGCCGGACAAGGGGTGCACTATGCTAAGGCGTGGGACGAACTCAAGGCTCTGGCAGAAACTTGGAACATACCGGTTACCACCAGTATCGAGGGCAAGAGTGCATTTCCTGAAAATCATCCCCTGTCCTTGGGCAGCGGCGGTCGCGCCAATTCACGTCAGGTGAAGCAGTACTTAAATGATGCCGATGTCATATTCGGTGTTGGCGTTTCTTTTGCGCTAACCGCATTCGGTGTGCCGATGCCTGCTAACAAGGACGGCTCGAAGACCTTTATCCACGCCACCTTAGACCCCATGGATTTGAACAAAGACGTGCCGGTGCAGCATGGCCTTATTGGCGATGCCAAGCTCACGCTGCAGGCGCTGAGCGCTGAGATGGCAAACTATGGCAAAGCCCCCGCCGAGCAGCGCGCGGCAGAGCCTGAGAAAATTGCTGCGATTCGCGATGCATGGCGCGGCGAATGGCTGCCCAAACTCACCAGTAACGATACGCCCATCAATCCCTATCGCGTCATCGCCGAACTTGATCGCATGGTGGATAAAGACAATGTCGTCATCACCCACGATGCGGGCAGCCCCCGCGATCAAACCACGCCGTTTTGGGAAGCCACCGCACCGCTTTCCTACATTGGCTGGGGCAAAACCACCCAACTCGGCTACGGCCTCGGACTTGCCATGGGTGCCAAACTCGCCGCGCCAGAAAAGCTCTGCATCAATGTCTGGGGCGATGCGGCCATTGGCTTTACCGGCATGGACTTCGAGACCGCCGTGCGGGAGAACATTCCCATTTTGTCGATCTTGTTTAACAACTTTTCCATGGCCATCGAGATTCCAATCATGCCCGTGTCCCAGGAGAAGTACGGTGCTATCGAGATTTCCGGGCATTACGCAGATATGGCGAAAGCCTTTGGTGGCTATGGCGAACGGGTTACCGATCCGAACGACATTGTGGCCGCGCTCGAGCGCGGCATTGCGGCCACCCGCAACGGCCAAGCTGCGCTGCTTGAATTCATTACTAGCCAAGAGATCGATATCTCTAACGAATAGTCACTGACTGGCGACTAAAACTCACACTGATAAAGAGCACCATCATGAAAGCACGCGCCGTAGCACTAAAGTCACGCCCAGTGGGCATGCCAAAAACCGATGACTTCGACATCATCGAAATCGATGTACCAGAACCTCAGGACGGTGAAATACAGGTCAAGAATGCCAGCATGTCTGTAGACCCCTACATGCGCGGACGCATGTATGACCGCAAATCTTATGTACCGCCCTTTCAGATCGGTGAGGTACTGACCGGTGGTTGCGTAGGCCAAGTGACCGCATCGGCTCACCCAGACTTCAAAGAAGGCGATTACGTTTCTAGCAGCTGGGGTTGGCGCGAAGCCTATACCGCTTCTACCAATGGCATCGAACGGCTGGGCGATATCGCTGCTGCGCCCTCGCAGTATATCGGCGCCATTGGCATGCCCGGCATGACCGCCTATGTTGGGTTACTGGAAATTGGCGCATTGAAAGATGGCGAGACTGTTTTCGTCTCTGGCGCTGCAGGCGCAGTGGGCAGCATTGTTGGCCAAATCGCCAAGCTCAAAGGCTGCACGGTAATTGGCAGTGCTGGCTCCGACGACAAAGCGCAGCTGCTTAAGGACGAACTAGGTTTTGATTACGGCTTCAACTACAACGATGGCAGCATTGTCGGCCATCTCAAAGAAGCCGCCCCAGCAGGCATCGACGTCTATTTCGACAATGTCGGCGCAGAGCATTTACAGGCTGCCATCATGTGCATGCGCCCCAATGGCCGCATACCACTGTGCGGGGCTATCGCCACCTACAACGATACGCAAGCGCGCCCGGGCCCGAATAACTTGTCCATGGCCATTGGCTTGGGGCTAACCTTGCGCGGATTTATCGTCAGCAACTTTATGCACATGGCGCCGCAGTTCAGAGCAGATATGGAAAGATGGGTCGGCAGCGGTGAAGTTACCACCAAGGAGACTGTCTACGAAGGCATCGAAAAAGCACCCGATGCCTTTATCGGCCTGTTTACTGGAGCCAACACCGGCAAAATGATCGTTAACTTTTAGCCGAAGCACTCACTGGGCAACGACATGATGGGTTTACAGCTCACATGACGCGACCCATAATGGTATTCAATTGAATACCATTATGGTGTCACTATGAACAACATTCCACACAATTGGGCCGGCGACTTAGTGCGCAATGCGTGGCGCGAGAGCGGCCTTAGCCTGCGTCAGATAGCACGTCAGGCGAATACCTCGCATGCCACTTTGAATGCCTACATTAAAGGTGATAAGTCACCAAGCACCGCAACACTTGAACGCGTTATTTCGGCCTGTGGTTACGCGATAGATGTTTCACTACGGCCGAGAGTTCGGTTTAGCAATGGCATACCTAGAGGAAAAGAACTCGCGCAGGTTCTGACCTTGGCAGAGCAATTCCCAGCTAGGCACAGCAAAGCACTAGACGCGCCTATTTTTCCTACAAACATTCGCCCGTCTGCATGAATCTGATCGAAAAAATCTGCGCCTGCCACGAGACACTTGCGGCGGCCTCCATACCTCATGCCTTCGGTGGCGCTTTGGCATTGGCTTGGTGTACGGGCAGTGCTCGCGCCACCATCGATATCGACTTAAACCTGTTCGTCGGCAAGGATGAGATTGAAACCGTTCTTGCTGCGCTACCAAGCAACGTTGTCTGGAATAAGCGTGACCTCACGCGTTTAAAGCATGACCTGCAACACCGGCTTTGGTGGGACCAGACGCCGCTGGATCTTTTTTTTAACAGCACCGATTACCATCACGGTTTGCTGGAGCGAATTCACTGGGAGGACTTTGCCGAGACCAAAATCCCCTTCATAAGCTGCCAGGATTTAGCGGTCTTCAAAGTCTTTTTCGACCGCACCAAGGATTGGGCTGACTTGGAGGCCATGCATGAGGCCGGCACCTTGGACGCAGCTTTTGTAACTGGTGTTATCCACCAATATTTAGGCGAAGCAGAGCCGCGTCTAGCGAGACTGGCAAAAATACTCGCGGACAGAACCTAACTCGGCGTAGCGATGTAGCCCCATACCCGATCTGCGCCAAGACTTGCCAAATGCTGGCCGAGCTTGGTCTGCCAATAGAACTCGTTGCCCCATTCGTCCCGCCAAGCCCAAAGCCTGCGCGTGAAGTGATGAAGCCGATGCTCGTAGGTGTAGCCCATGGCACCGTGCACCTGATGCACTTGCTCAGCCACGATCCCAACAGCCTCACCCACTCGAGCCTTGGCCGCTGCCACTTCTTGTTCGAAACGCTCTGTTCCCATGGCATCAACGCCAGCGTCTGCGGCACGTTGTGAGGCTGCGACCTCCGTACCGACAACCGCCAGCGAGTGCTGTATCGCCTGAAACTTACTGATCGAGCGACCAAACTGGCTGCGTTCTGCAGCAAATTGCAGCCCAAGATCGAGCACTGCTTGCAGGCAACCCGCCATCAAATTTGTGCGCGCCAGCGCCATCTGCGTATACGGCGCATCGTCTAATTCAACGCGCTGAATCGCTGCGTCCGCAATCATGGTATCGCGTGCTTCTCCGGCGAGATTGGCACCGCGCTGTCGCAGCGTTGCCGAGTTAAATACGCTAACTTCGTGGCTGCCTGCCTCAACACCAATCGTCAGCGTAGCCTGCCGACCCCAAGGCACTTGTACCAAAGTATCCCCAGCCTGGGTGCCGATACTGGCGAACCCTTGCGCCGGCGCACTCGCCCCCAGCCATTGGTTCGCCAGCAGAATTTCCGCCATGGGTAGTGGCGCAGCAAAGCGTCCACAGACTTTCAGAAAAGCAAAAAGATCTTTCGTTTGTGTGCCGCTGTTTGGACTACCAAGCTGGTGAAAACCGTTTGCCACCAGCTGTTGCCACAGCTCGGTCGGAAATGCGCCTTGCTCGGTGGCATCCCAAAGGTTTTTGTCGCAGTGATCGGTAAAGATCTTTTCTGCGGTATCGATGATGAGTTGTGATGTATCCATATTCCTCCCTTAGACGGTCCTCCCTTAGACGGTCCTCCCTTAGACGGTCCTCTCCTAGATGATCCCCCAGACAGTCCGCCCCCAAAAAATCCTCGCAAAGGTGCCTCTTAGCGCAGCCCCAAGCCGCGCGCGATAACACCGCGCATGATTTCCCGCGTGCCGCCACGCAAGGTAAACGACGGCGACAGCATCAACGTTTCTTCGAAGGTCTCGCGGAACAAACGCTGCTTGTCGGGATCGACAGCGCTAAGGTCAGGCACCACCAGCCGAGCAATTTCCGGCAGCAACTTCTCAAAGTTATTGCCCAATTCTTTGACTAGGGCCGCTTCCACGCTGACATCCTTGCCCGCTTCCAGCATGCCAGCCACAGACAAGGACATACGGCGCAGCGTCATAAAGTGGGCGGCGATGCGCCCAATAGCGGCCGCTTGGTGTGGTGATGGGTCGTCTCCGCAAATACGCACAAGTTCCACGAACACGCGGAACGACGACAGGAAACGCTCTGGCCCACTGCGCTCGTAGGCCAGCTCAGACGTGACTTGCTGCCAGCCGTTGCCAGGCTCCCCAACAATGCGATCCTTGGGCACCAGCACGTTATCGAATACGACTTCGTTAAAATCTTCGCCGCCGGCCATGTTGCGAATGGGCCGCACTTTGGCGCCGTCGTTTTTCAAATCAACGATGATTTGTGAGAAACCTGCATGCCGGTTCTCCGAAGGCGCTTCGGTGCGAACCAAGCAAATGATGTAGTGGTTGCGGTGGGCGTCGGTGGTCCAGATTTTGGTGCCGTTGATGCGATAGGCATCGCCCTCCGCCGTTGCTGTGGTGCGCACAGAGGCTAGGTCTGAGCCGGTATCAGGCTCGCTCATGCCAATTGAAAAATAGCTCTCGCCGCGCGCGATGCCGGGCAAGTATTTGGCGCGCTGCTCTTCGGTGCCAAATCGCAGCAGCAAGGGTCCGCTTTGCCGGTCGGCGATCCAGTGGGCGCTGACCGGTGCTCCTGCAGCGAGCAACTCTTCAGTGACGACCAAACGTTCGAAGTTAGTCTTGTCGCTACCGCCCACATCAGCAGGCCAGGTCATGCCGATCCAGCCCTGCTCACCCAGTTTTTGCGAGAACTCTGGGTCATGACCGGTAACAAAATCTGAGTTCGGTTTCGGCAAATGCTCGCGGTTGTCCTCGATAAAGCCTCTGACTTGCTGACGTAAAACCTCAGCCTCATCATCCAAACTGACACGATCAAATTGCAGCACGTTTACCCTCTCACCAGAAATACAGCCGCTAAACACTACTGAGGGGCGATGGGTGATGCAATGTTGCCAACGCACCGAAACTTGTACACAGCGAAATTCAGGCGCCGACCATAGAGCTAGCAAGTCGCCTGTGGCACCATCTGGCCATGCTTGAACCCAACGAACTCAAATACGCCTTTGAGCCGGTCTTCACCGACATCAAGGAGCGCTCTACGGTGGCTGAGCGATTCATAGATCGCAGTGCGTATCAGGTTTATGTGGCAACCCTGTGGGCCAATGTGGTGTTGTCACCGGGAGAGGCCGGCATTGCGGAAGACGATTTAGAAGATCTGCACGACTTGGTCGTCGCCGACATTCAGTCGGTGCTGGGGAGCAGCGAAGACCTGACTACCGTGTTCACCTTCATCAGCACTAAACCCGGCGAACAGGCCATGATCGAGGCCAAGCTCAACCAAACCCATAAGGATCTGCTGCAGTACTTTTCGAGCATGATCCTAGATCCGGATGGGCACAAAAAGTGGATGGACGAGATTCGGGATAATCTCTGAGTCGCCGCTAGTCGCCCATCACATTAACGATAATCGACCGCGTGCGGGCACTGTGCCGGTGCTCCCAAAGATAGACGCCCTGCCATACGCCCAGTGCCAGTGCGCCTTGCATGACTGGCACCGCAACTTGTACCGCCGTCAGCGCGCCCTTGATATGCGCGGGCATATCGTCCGGGCCCTCTTGGGTATGGGTATAAAGGGGATCATTCTCCAGCACCAGGCGCGACAACCAATTTTGTAGATCGGCCTGCACCGCTGGGTCGGCGTTCTCCTGTATGAGTAAGCTCGCCGACGTGTGCTGAATAAACACCGTGGCCAAACCATCTTGCACACCGCTGCTAGCAACTGCGCTGCTGACTTGCGCGGTGATGTCATACAAGCCTTGGCCATCAACAAACTTTTCAAAGGCATGGTTACTCATAGAATCGAATACTCAATGATCTTTTAAGTGTCTAGATGCCACAGGCTCAACACGGGAAAATAGGTGATCAGCATCAGCGCCAGCAATAGCACCAGCAAGAACGGCAGCGTTGCAGAGTACAGCTCGGTCAGCGGTTTTTTGAATCGATAGCTGGCAATGAACAAATTCATCCCCACCGGCGGCGTAAAGTAGCCAATCTGCATATTCGCCAGAAAAATGATGCCAAGGTGCACCGGATGGATGCCGTAGCCTACCGCCACCGGCAACAGCAGCGGCACCATAATCACCAGCGCAGAGAAAATATCCAGCATGGCGCCCAAGATCAGCAGCAACACGTTCAGCAGTATCAAAAAGCTTAGCGGGTCTTCGATATAGCGGTTGATAAAGGCCAAGAGCTGCTGGGGTACTTCCGCATCCACCAGAAAATTGGTGAACGCCAGCGCAATGCCCAGAATCAGCAAAATACCGCCGACCATGACCATGGACTCCACCGCCACTTTCGACAGTTGTCGCCACGCGACCTCTCGATACAGCACAACTTCCGCCAGCACCACATAGGCTGCGGTTACCGCCGCCGCTTCAGAAATGGCGAAGTAGCCACCAAAAACACCGCCTAGCACCACGAAGGGCAGCGGCAATTCCCAGCGTGCTTCCCACAGCGCGCTGCGCAGTTTTTCCAACGTGAACGGTATACGCGGAATCTTGCCGCCGCGGTGATGCCACAGCGTCCAGCCGATGAGCAGCGACAGCATCAGGCATAGGGGCACCACGCCCGCAACAAAAAGCTCAACGATAGTGAAAGGCTCGCCCACATCAAGCTGCTGCGCGATCACGCCGTAAAGAATGAGCGGTACCGAAGGCACCAGTAGCAGACCTAGGCTCCCAGACGTGGTGACCAAGCCCAGACTGAATTTGTCCGCAAAACCGGCCTGCTTCAGTGCGGGCAACAACAGGGCGCCCAGCGCCACAATGGTCACGCCAGAGGCGCCGGTGAGCGCGGTGAACACCGCGCAGGCAACGAAGGCGACAATCGCAAGGCCGCTAGGAAGCCAGCCGAACAAGCTCTGCATCACGTTGACCAAACGCGTGGAGGTGTTCGCCTCGCTGAGCAGATAGCCGCTAAAGGTGAACAGCGGAAGCGCCACCAACAATGGTGTATCGACAATGCGATACAGCTCAATCGCAATAATGGCCAGATCAATGTCGGCGCTGTAAAAACCCAGCA
>ERZ802819.1036-NODE-1036-length-17718-cov-23.0856_pt1 | contig 17718 bp, 14 predicted proteins | sample MGYA00345647_ERZ802819 | MGnify/ENA primary metagenome ERZ802819 (study PRJEB30503, sample SAMEA104212355) | marine metagenome | biome: Westerlies Biome; feature: [SRF] surface water layer (ENVO:00010504) within the epipelagic zone...; material: water... | reverse complement strand
GCGCTATGCCCACGGCGAAGAACAGCATGGCGCCTAAAGTGGCGGCAACGATGTAGAGCGCGAGTGTTTCCATAGTGAGCCTACTTTGAGCGCTGCTTGTATTGGCTCGCGCAGTATCCGCGCGATACTGACGGGTCTCGACGAGCGCCGTGTTTGGTGACGCGGCCCGAAACACGCTGGCGCCAGTTCCTGAACGCTTTCGAGTTCAGCGACCGGCGCATCAACCGAATCACCGCTGCTTCGGGAAGCCCGTAAAGACGCTCAATGGCCTCAAAGGGCGTGCGGTCTTCCCAGGCCATCTCGATGACGCGCGAGTGGTCAGCTGCGCTAAGGCCACCCATGGCTTCAGCCATTGCGCCTTTGTTCTCGGTTTCAGCTGCGGCGGTGGCGCGCAGCGAACGTGGGATGTCTTTCATTTTGGCCTTAGTGGTGAAGGTGGTCATGCTGGAGCAGCACGTCGCTGTGAGGCTCGGGGCCGGGGAAAGGCACTCTAGCGAAAACACAGGGCGATTGCCGGCTTGTCCAGTCGACATTGACCGTAACGAGCGGCCCGCCTAGGGTGGGCAGATGGAAGACGGGTGCGGGTGATGCGGGTACTGCTGGCAGGTGCAACAGGCTACATCGGGCAGGCAGTGCTGCGCGAGCTGGTTGCTCAAGGTCATGAGGTGGTGGCACTGGTGCGGCCCGGCCGCCAACTCACGACGGACGCCCAAGATTCCGTGACCCGGATCGAAGTCTCACTGACAGACGATGCGGACTGGCACCAGTGGGTGCCGCCAGTGGACGGGGTGATCTCCTGTCTGGCGAGTCGGAGCGGCGCCCCCCGCGATGCGCGGCAGGTAGAATTTGAGGCCAATCGTAAGCTCCTCAAATACGCTGAGCGCGCAACAGTCCGTCACTTCGTGCTGCTCTCCGCCATTTGCGTGCAGATGCCCAGACTCGCGTTTCAGCGCGAGAAGTTGAAGTTCGAGGCGTTGCTGGCTGAATCTTCGGTGCCCGCGACAATTATCCGCGCCACCGCGTTTTTTCGCTCACTGGTGGGTCAGGTCGAGCGGGTCCGCGCGGGCAAACCCTTCCTGTTATTCAGCAGCGGCAACACCACCGCCTGCAAACCCATTTCCGATCGCGATCTGGCAAGGTTCATGGTGTCGAAGCTGGCGTCGCCACCATCGAGTACTGCGGTGCTGCCCATCGGTGGCCCGGGCCCGGCGCTCACGCCACAGGATCAGGGGCGGTTGTTGTGCGAGACACTGGGCCAGCCTTTTCGCACCACCTCACTGCCACCCGAGATGTTCGATTGGATCCGCTGGTTGATCAGCCCACTGGCGCTGGTGTCGCAACGGATCAGAGACCGCGTGGAGTTTCTCCGGATTGCCAAGTTCTATGCCACCGAGTCGATGCTGTGCTGGGACGCGACTGCCGAGCGGTATGACGCTGAAGCGACCCCCGAGTTTGGCGACGATACGTTGCAGGCGTTTTACGCTGGGCTGGCGTCAGGTGAGATCGCGTTGCCCGAGCGGGGAGAGCACAGTCTGTTCTGAGGGTGAGGTCTGCCTCAAGCCGGCAACAGCATCACCGTCGCGACATGCGATTCACTCATTTCCACGGTATGGATGGGTGCTGCGTGCCAAGCCTGTGCCGCGCCGTTGGTGGGGGCCACGGTGAGTAACGCTTCGTTGGTGCGTGCGACCTCGACATCCTGAAAGCCCACCCATTCCTGCGTGAGTGGGTATTGGCACTTGTAGAAACTCTCCTTTGCGCTGAAGAACAGGGTGGCTTCAAACGCGATTGCCTCCGGCGTAAGCGAGCTCAAATAGTCTGCTTCTCTTTCAGTGAACAGGGTTGGCCATAGTTTCGGTTCCACGCGGCCGATGGTTTCCACGTCGACACCGACCGATTGGATTGCACTCCGTTTGCCAACGGCGGCGGCACAGAGTGTGTCGCAGTGAGAGAGGCTACCCGTGCGATCACTCGGCCAAACAGGGGAACGGTCTTCGGCGCGGCGCAGTGGTGCTGGTGGCAGACCCAGTGTTTCGCCCAGTGCGCGCGCCAGCAATCGACCCGCTACAAACTCCTGTTGGCGCGCCGGTGCCGCGGCGGCAATGTCTTCCCATTCTGCAGGGTGAGGATCACCCGACAGTCGTTCGAGCGGTGCCCAAGCAACGGCCAGATCGGGACCCGTTATTTCGGTTAGCAGAGGGTGGATCGTCATGGCGCGATGGTAGCACCGCGGTGCGAGGACACCGCGATATAGATAAGGTCTGACGGGCTGATCAGGGCTGCGAGATCAGTAGTTGGCGTCTTCGCTGGAGTGCTCGCTGGAGTTCATGGAGGGGGAGCGCTGTGACGCCCAACTCAAAATCGCCAGAGCCAACGCCAGCAACAACACCGCGCCGGCCTCAAACAGCAGCTTGCTGGGCTCGGCCTCTTTGCCCTGCAAGATGATCAGTCGAGTGATGCCGGTAATGGCGATCAGCACCGGCAGCGTCACGGGCACGCTGTGAGTGGCGTAGTAGGCATACGCCATGCCGATCACCTCAAGATAGATAAACAGCAACAGTAGGTCGGCCAGTCGGACGCGGCCTGCGTCAAAAAATGACGTGAGCTCCAGCGCCACCGCCAGCATGGTCAACAGGCTGATGATGACCAGCAGGATGCGTTCGGCGGCGCTGAAGAAGCCCAGCACACCGCGATCAAGTTTCTCAGTCGCCTCGGGGTAATCGCCACCTAGCTGATGTTTTGACATCGCTATTTCCACCTTTTTATTGAAGGTCAGTAGAGAGTTATACGGGCCCGGTCCGCAACTCGTTCACGTATGCAAGCGGCGCCTTAATTCAGGGGAGGCAACAGTCTAGAGGGCAACCCCCGCTGAGAAGACAAGGTCAAAGAGGCAGGCGTCAGTACTCGATCCGCTAATCTAAGGCAGGGATGATCTTCTCGGCTGGTACCCATGGGATGTCCACGACTTCGGCCTCACGCCAGCCATCGCCCGCATCAAGCGACAGTGTTGTACCCGTTGCGGCAAAAGCGGTTGGCACGTTGATGAGTGCGATGTTGTGCTCCAGCCGCGGTGACCAGCAGTAGCGCGTCACGTGGCCGATCACGTCATCGCCGAATTTCACATCCATGAAATGCTGATTTGGCGTCACCGGTTCGCCACCAAAATTGGCGCCCACCAAGCGCCGTTCCGGGCCTGTCTTAGCAATGGCTTGTAGGGCGGCCTTGCCGACATAGTCATGGGGCTTGTCGATATCCAGCAGTCGATCCATACCGATTGTAAAGGGGCTGTCGTTTAGGGTGATATCACTGCAGTAGGAGAGCAGCGCGCCTTCCATACTGCGTGCCAGCGATGGGCAGGCGGCTTGGATATTAAACTCAGCACCCGCTGCCATACACAGGTCCCACAGTGCGGTGCCTTTACTGCCGTCCTTTAGAATGATCTCGTAGCCCAGCTCGCCGCTCCAGCCTGTGCGGCTGAGTACGACCGGGATGCCCTCTAGCGAGGTGTGGCAGAACTGGTAGTAGCCGAGCTCAGTGGCCAGATCGCCAAAGAGCTTTTGCGCCACCCGCGGTGCCAGCGGGCCCTGCAATTGGAGCGGCGACGCATCGGGTTCGCGGACGGTGACATCCAGACCACTTTGTGCGGCGACACCTTTAGCCCACAGCAAGACGTCGCCATCACCGGGTGACAGCCAAAAGTGATTCTCGGCGTGTCGGTACATGACGGCGTCGTTAACGATGCCGCCGTTCTCATCGACAAAGACCACGTAACGGGCCCGGTTGATCGGACACTTGTCGATGTCTCGGGGGGTCAAAAGTTGGGTCAGTGCTAGAGCATCGGGTCCGATGATTTCCACCTGTCGTTCCGCGGCGACATCCCATAGCGAGACGCCCTCGACGATCGCCCAGTACTCGGCTGTGGTATCACCGTAGCTGGTAGGCATGAACATGTGGTTATAAATGGTGAAGGCCTGAGCGCCCGCCTCAATGGTGGCGTTATAAAAAGGGGATTTGCGAACTCGGGGTCCGATGGTGATTGCAGGTGATGACATCGTGTTTCTCCGGAGGCACCAAGCTGGGCAGCCAATTGCGCCGCATTATGGAGCCGAAAGTAGCGCTGCGGAATCTTTTTCTCACGATTGTAATCAGCTATGGCGCGAGCTACTGATGATTGCCAAAAGAGGTAGTAACCCGCTCACCGTGGGTCGTACCCCGACTCCAGTAGGGCGCAGCAGATCAACAGGCGGATAGAGCTCGCGGCTTCGGAAGCTGGAGGCTGGCGCTGACCGCTGATTAGGCGGCGGCTTTGGGGAACTTTGTCTCCGCAAATTCTAGCGCTGCGTCGAGTTCGCTGTCGGTTGGAGCAACCGGCTCGTATTCCACCTCTTCGTCAGAGCGAGGATCTTGGTCAAAAGCGGCCGGTGCCATGGCGGACGTCGCTGGTATGAACGCGCCTTGCTCTTCAATGGTGACGGCGGTGCGGCCAGGTGGCTGAAGAATGATGAATACTCCCGTCACTAGGCTCGCGACCCCAACAAACGCAAACAGCGCGCCGTCACCCAGACTGCGCATCGCCCAGCCGACGACCAGAGCGGCGCTCGCGGATCCCAGGGCATTCAGCAGTAGGACGGAAGAACCGATCGTGACAAATTCTTCGCGCTTTGAATTATCAGCCGCTTTGGCCAGCGAGACCGCATAAAGAGAGTTGGCAAAAGCACCGAAGGCGAACGATCCCAACAGTAATGCTTCGGGGGATTCCGCCAAGACCAAGCCAAACGCAGATAAACTGCTGGCGGCGCACAGTGCAGCCAGTACGTAGCGTCGGTCGATACGATCCGAGGCCATGCCGATTGGGTACTGGGCCAAAGCGCCGCCGATGATATTGGCGGCGATGAACGTCGGGACAAAACTTGGGTCATTGGTGACGCCCAAGGCATAGATTGCCCCTAATCCCCAGAAACCACCCATGATGACACCTGAGCCCAGCGCGCCGGCAAAGGCGGTGTGGGAGCGACGGTACAGCTTGAAAAAGTTAAAGCGAGTCGCCGGCACCGGGGCGGGTGCAAGCGAGCTCGTCAGACTGACGGGTACGATCGCCAGGCCCACCAGTAGCGATACCAATATGAATGGGTAAAGCGGATTGGCTTCAGTGAGACCCAATAGATATTGGCCCACCGCCATCGAGAGCAGAACAATCGCGGTATACACCGACAGTACCCGGCCGTGGCGACTACTGTCACTTTGCTCAGCGAGCCAGCTTTCAATCACGGTATAGGAGCCACACATCACAGCGCCTAGCACAAAGCGGACCAGCACCCAGAAGATACCCTCGTCAACAAGACTGAGGAACAGGAAGCTCGACAGGAAGATGGCCAGCAACGCCGTGAAGCTCCGGATGTGGCCAACGCGAGCGATGATGGGCGGAATCATCAGCGCACCGGTCAGAAAGCCTAAGAAGTAGGCGGAGCCACTCAATCCGATCAGCGTCTGCGACAGACCCAGCTCACTCGCGCGCAGCGGCAAAAACGTCATGTGTAGCCCATGCCCGGCCAGCAAAAAGGCAGTGGTGAACAGCAATGACGATACGGGCCGTAGGGTGCTCATGGTGCGCGCTCAGCTACTAATAGATGTTGCGAAAAGAGGCGCGCATTTTGCTCTTAAATTTGTCGCCCGCAAGTGACAAATTAGTGAATTTTTGGCGACAGCGGAGTGCCGTTAAAGGCGTCTCATTTTTGTCTAGAAAACGGCCTTGAAAAGGGAGGGTGGCGGGGCCCGATCAGGCGGCCAAATCCCCCCAGGCGAGCGGCTCGTGCCCCCGGCTTTGCAGCAGGGTGCTGAGCGCTTTGATGTGGTCCGGACCGACCTCGCAGCAGCCGCCAATGACGCTGGCGCCGGCGTCCAGCCACTCGGCGGCGAACTTCGCGTACTGCTCTGGATCAAGGTCATGTCTGGCTTCCAACACATCGACCACACCGCCCGGTTCCAGTGCGTCGATGGCCGTAAAGCCATTCGCGTAAGCGCCAAACGCAAAGCGCGATGCTTTCAAGATGGGAATCGCTTGAGAGACGGCCTCCGGCTTGGAGCAATTAATCACCACCGCCAGCGGCTCGAAGCCGTCGATGGCTTCCAGCGCATCGGAAAGTGGCTCTCCGGAGCGCAAAAGCTGGCCGTCGTCGTCAGCAACGGTGAACCCAAGCATAATCCGGACACCCGCTTGATCTGCTGCGGTCAGAACCGCGGTCGCCTCGGCAATGGAGGGGATGGTCTCGGCAAGAAAGCCGTCCACGGCCTCAGCCTGCAGCTCAATCAGCTCGCGATACTCCTGAATGGCTTGCTCTAGGGGGAGCTGGGTATCGGGGCGGTAGCTGGCGACCAATGGGGGCAGTGAGGTGACCAAGGCGGTGTCTGACCGACCGCTCGCCTCCGCGCCCTGTCGCGCGAGATCTCGCGCATCGTTTAACAAGCTGGCGATTGGCGGCAGGCCCGTGCCCCGTGCCAGCCGGGTGTGCGTAATCGCGTAGGTATTCAGGCAGGCGACGCCTGCACCCGCTTCGCAGAAATCACGGTGCACCTCGGCGACCAGTTCGGGTTGCTCCAGCATGACCTGCAGCGACCAGTGATGATGCGCGGGGGAAGGGCTGCGTCGAATCAGTTCCTGTCCCATGCCGCCGTCCAGCAGTAATACACCGTGAGTCACGTGTCATCCTCGTCTTGATCAGGTCGGTTCTCTTATCAGGGCTCAAGTATAGGACTCGGCTCCCCCTTAGGTATACGTCACTTGCAGTGGGTAGGTCAGTTGTAGGACCGATTTTTAACGACCGCTGAGGTAATAGTGTCTCCCTATGCGCTAAAGACGTTTCGTGGCGAGCGGCTTGTCGTTGCTGCCTTCTTTCCGAATTACTCAGACCACTTTGCTGCTCTTTCCCATGGAAAACAGCAGCGCGTAGAAAACGGGCACGGCGATCAGGGCCAGCACCGAGCCAAAGGCCAGCCCGCCCATGATCGACACCGCCATCTCGCGAAAGAAATCATCTCTCAAGAGCGGCGCCATGCCGACGATAGTCGTGCCTGCTGCCAACAGCACCGGACGCAGGCGGCTCACACAGGCTGACACCAGTGCATATTGGCTCAGGCCCTGTTCAGCAGAGCGCAGATTGATCTCTTCCACCATGATCACGCAGTTTTTGATCAAGATGCCCACCAGACTAAGGAGACCCAGCATCGCGGGGAAGGTAAAAGAGAGGTCGGTCACAAAAAGCCCGACAAAGACACCCACCATAATGAGCGGCACGGTCATCCAGGTGACCAGCATTTGCCGCACGCTGCCAAACAGCATCAAGGTCGCAATGATCATCACCATTAGTGCGATCGGGAAGCGCGAGATGACCATGTCGTTGGCTAATTTCATCGACTCGTACTCGCCGCCCCATTCAAGTCCATAACCTGGCGGTAGTGGGATAGATTCAATGTCGCCACGGATAGTATTGAACGCGCTGGTAGCGGTTTCACCCGGGGGCGCGTTCGCCTGGACGGTAATAGTGCGGACTCGGTTGCGCCGCATCAGGAAGCTGTCCTCCGCGCGGAGTGCAGCGGCTGACACCACCTGTCTCGCCGATACAAACGACTGGGTGCTCTCGCTCCAGAGATCGCGTTCAAGCAGGTCCGTCGCGGTTTCTGCCAGCGGCATGATGCGCGCGACAATGGGAACGGGCTTGTCACCATCGCGCAGTACACCGACAGGGGTGCCGACGGTGCTCGACTCCACACCCCTCGAGACGTCGGGTAACTGAATGCCTGCGCGTCGTGCCCGGGCGTGATCTGGAATCACGGCCAGTGATAGCCGTTGTTCACGCCAGTCGATCTTGCGATCAATCAGCCTATGCTCAATGAAGTGCCGCATGGTCTGCTCTGCGAGCCCGCGCAGTTCGGTGCGGTCACTCCCATAAAAGCGCGCCTCGATTTTGCTCGCGGTGCTACTGGTGAACTCGAGGCGCCGCACCATGTGATGAATTTCGGGAAATTCGGCCGCAATCAGCTCACCTGTTTGCGCCATCAGCCCCGTCACAGCTTCGACATCGTCGACGTTCACCACCAGCTGCGCATAGGCGGGGTCGGGGCGCTCGGGGAGCAGAATCATGGTGAAGCGAACGGGTCCTCGCCCCGCCCACGTTGAGACTTCGGTCACGCCCTCAAGGCTGAGCAGCCGCTTGCGCACGCGATCAGCCATGCGATCGCTGGCGTGGATATCGGTACCCTGAGTTTGGTAAAGATCCACAAAGAACAGCGGCGTGCTGGTTGCCGGGAAAAACCCTTGTTTCAGCTGCGTGAAGCCGACAATGCTCGACAACATGACGGCCAGCAGGGCGAGCGTGGTCCAGCCGCGCCGGTCAATTCCCCATGCCATGAGTTTGCGGTATCCCGCGAAAACCGGCCCGGCGTAAAGGCGACTCTCGGGCACAGCCTCCGGCACGGAGGTCAGGAGTGCCAACCCGATGGACGGCACCAGCGTAATCGCCAGGACCCAACTTAATAGCAGCGATATGCCGCAAACCGTGAACAACGACCCCAGAAACTGACCCGTTGAGTCGTTCGACAGGCCGATAGGGGCAAAGGCGGCAATCCCGATTATTGTGGCCGCAAGGAGAGGGAAGCGTGTCGTGGCCACCGCCGCGATGGCCGACTCGCGTGGGCTGAGGCCCTGCTTGATGCGGGTGATCATGCCTTCCGTCACCACGATGGCATTGTCGACCAGCATGCCCATCGCGATCATCATGGCGCCCAGCGAAATCCGCTGTAGCTCAATCCCTGCAGCGGCCATCACGCCGACAGTGCCGGTGACGGTCAGTAACAGCACTGCGCCCACCATCACACCCGCTCGCCAACCCATAAACAGACATAGCGCGGCGATGACCGTGGTGATGGAGGCGGTGAGGTTCAGCAGAAATTCACCGATCGATCGGTCAACCAGGCGATGCTGCTCAAAAAGCGGAATCATCTCGATGCCCACAGGCAGGAGCTGCTGCAGTTCAAGCAGTCGCGTTTCCACCGCCTTGCCCACCCGAACGACGTTCTGGGTTTCGTTGATGGCAATCCCGAGGGCGAAAATGCGCTGCCCTTCGTGTCGCACGATCAGTGAGGGCAGATTGGTCTCTTCGCGGGAGACGCTGGCCACGTCGCCTAGGCGAATCATGGACGTCTCGCCGGGCAGAGCAATCAGCAGTTCCTCGAGCACTGCCTCGCTCCGCTCCAGCGGAATATCGATGCGCATCCGCTGATCACCCGACTCCATCATAGAGGCGGGGAAGAGTCCCGAGGCGCTGTTGATGGCCTCGACGATGCGATAAAAAGGTACGCCGAGTTGGCGCAGCTGTGCGTAATCGAAATCAATCTGGACCTGTTCCTCCGGAACACCCTCGACCCGCACTTTGGCCACATGCTCGACGCGTTTGATTTCGGTTTCGAGTAATCGGGCGGCATCTCGAATGGTGGCGATGTCATAGCCGTCGGGGACGGTAAATCCGTAGAGCAGGCCATAAACGTCGCTGAAATCATCCTCGACCCAGGGTGGGTAGGCGCGGGCTGGCAGACGCATGGCCGCCTCGGCGACCCGTCGGCGCAGCTCATCCCAGATCTGGCCCGTGTCGCTGGCTGACACTGAGTGATTAAGCTCAATTTCGATCTCTGAGCGCCCGGGTAGTGATCTCGACACAATATTTTCGATCCAGGGAAGCTCTTGGATCGAGCGCTCCAGCACCTCGGTCACTTCCTGTTCCACATCGAGTGTTGAGGCGCCCGGATACTCGGTGAACACATAGGCAATCTTGATCGGGTAGGGTGGGTCCTCGAGTTGTGCAATGCGCTGTCCGCCTGCCAACCCACCGACCAGGCAGGTGAGCACGATGACCCACACATAGAGGGGGTTCGCGAGCGCAAATTCAGTGAGCGATGACCGCGACATCGATTAGCCGTCCCCGAGGGGCCGCACCTGCATACCGTCGTAAAGCCAGGCGCCCCCTGCAGCGACCACCTGTTCCCCGATCTCAAGCCCGGACAGCACTGGCACGTGCTTGCGACTGGGTACCCCTACTGCGATGGGTCGCTTGGCCACAACTGACGAGTCGCGCTCAACCGTCCAGACGAAGAAGTTGCCTGCCGCATCACTTTGCACCGCACTGAGGGGCAGTTGAATGACGGAGTCATCGGGTGTGGCCATAGACAACAAGACGGTGGCGGTCATGCCGGGTAGCACAGGCCAGGGCGGGGTGTCGATCAGTGAAAACCGCACGTCGTAAGTTTGGGTATCTCTGCTCGCCTCGGCCTCGTAATCGAGCCACTGAGCCTCGAATAGCCGATCGGGGTCGGCGGTGAAGCGCACGGCGGCTTTGCTCAAGGTTGCCGGATTCAATCGTGCCATCAGCTGCTCGGGCACGCCGATCACGACCTCGATGCGCTCTACCGGGGCCAAGCGAATCACCGGCGAGAGTCTGGCGACGGGAGAGAAGTTTTCTACCAGACGTTTGGTCAGCTGTCCTGCAAAGGGTGCGCGGAGTACCGTGTCATCAAGGTCTTTTTGCGCCGTCTCTACGACGAGCCTGGTAAGTTTGGCCCGCGCCACGGCTTCATCGAGCTCCGCCTGTGACACGGTGCCAGAGGCTTTGAGTGACTCGACGCGCGATAAGGTTTTTTCGGCCAGCTCATGATCAGCGTGGGCGCTTTCCAGCGCGAGCTCGAATCGTTCGGGGTCCAACTGCGCGATGATGTCGCCGGCCTGCACCAGTGCCCCTTCCCGTAAGGGTACCTGTTGCAGCGTACCGTCGATTTCAAAGCCCAGTTCCACGGTATGTGCCGATGCCACTTTTCCCACAAACTGGCTAGGTGCCGAGTGGTCTCCAGCCCCTACTGTGATCAACCGAGCGGGACGCACCGCAGGGGATGTCTCGACAGTGGAGTCGGCCCCACAACCAGACAGTCCGGCTATTACCCATAGCGTGGCGAATACACTTCTCAGCATGGTGCCAGCTCCTCTGTCAGCGCCTTGAGGTGTCGGCGGATCTCGTTGCGCTCAGCGGTGCTGAGAGACAACAGACCCAGCAGCTCCAGAAACTGGAGCCCCTGTGAGGCCAGAAAAATGGTTCGTGCCGACGTCGCCTTGGTTTTAGAGAGGCCTAATTGGGCGAACACGGCCTCGACGTGTTGCTGGGCAGGAGCGATCAGCTCCGGGTTCTCGGCCGAGGCCGCGATCAGCCCCTGCGCCATGATCCGCTCGTCCCGGGGGAGGTCGAAGTCGGCATCGATCAGACTATTGAGCAGCGTGGCGTCACTCACACTCTCTGCCGAATTCAGGTCATCAACTAACCCGGCGCGATTCTCCAGCAGATGGGCTAGTAGCCCCTGTAGCAGCGCATCCTTGGACGGGTAGTGATACAAGAGCCCGCCCTTCGACAGGCCGGCCTCGGCCGCCACTTTCTCCAGCGTGAGATGGCCTGCACCGTCGCGCTCAATCACTTTGGCCGCAGCAACACGAATGCGCGCACGGGTGTGTTCTGATTTCATTAGGCACCAAATATACACCGTCCAGACGGTATAGTAATAAAATCCCAATGCCCTGTCATATGTTCCACTGGCCTCCTAATATTGCTGGTTGCAGGGCGTGTGCGTACCCTGCACCCATGCTGACCGCCCCGTACCCCAGATGACCGCTGATCTGCTCCTGACGATCGTGAGCTGTATCGGCTTTATGGGGCTGGTGGCATTCGTGTCGTGGCGGCAGACCCGTGGCCGGGTTGATACGGGTACCGGTTACTTCCTCGCTGGGCGGGGTTTGGGCGCCACCTTTATTGCCGGCTCCTTGTTACTCACGAACCTCTCCGCGGAGCAGCTCATTGGTCTCAATGGGTCGGCCTATGGCTACAACCTGAGCAGCATGGGCTGGGAGGTGACCGCCGCGGTTGCCACCGTGCTCATGGCGTTTTTATTTTTGCCCAAGTACCTCGCCGGAGCCTTCACGACCTTGCCGGAGTTTCTCAGCGCGCGTTTTGACGAGGGCGTTCGTCGCATGACCGTGGTGCTCTTTATGCTGGGCTATGGGTTGGTGACGATTCCGAGCGTCCTGTACTCCGGTTCGATTGCGGTGCTCAAACTCTTTGACGTGCCCGAGCTCTTGCAGCTGGATTACGGCACGTCACTGGTGCTGACGATTATGGTCATCGGTGCCTTGGGGGCGTCCTACGCCATCCTCGGCGGCCTGAGGGCGGTGGCGGTCTCCGACACCCTTAACGGCGTCGGCTTACTGATCGTGGGCGTGGCCGTGCCCTGGCTGGGGCTGCAGGCTCTGGGTGAGGGGAGTGTGGGTGCCGGCCTTGACATTGTGTTGACCACCGAGACCCAGAAGCTCAATGCCATCGGCGGACCGACAGACCCGACGCCCTTTGCCACGCTCTTTACCGGGATGGTCTTCGCCAATCTTTTCTACTGGTGCACCAACCAATATGTGATTCAACGCACCCTCGCCGCGCGCAGCCTCGCTGAAGGGCAAAAGGGCGTGCTGTTATCCGGCTTTTTCAAGGTGTTGGTGCCCCTATTGATGATGATCCCCGGTGTCGTGGCGTATCACCTTTACGGGCCCGAGCTGCAATCGATTGATCTGGCCTACCCCCAACTGGTGGCCGATGTCCTGCCGGTTTATGCCACCGGTTTTTTTCTGGCCGTGTTGCTGGGCGCCGTGCTGAGCTCCTTCAACTCGCTGATCAATAGTGCGTCGACGCTTTTTTGTATTGACGTGTATCAGCCTCTTATTGGCAGGGCGGTCTCTGATGCGGAGATGGTGAGGGTGGCCAAGCGGGTGGGTCTGGTGATGACCGGCTTCTCTTTATTGGTCGCGCCACTGTTGCAGTTTGCTGCCGAGGGGCTCTGGCAGGTCATTCGTATTTTCACGGGCTTCTACAATATTCCGATGATCGCGATTGTCATGATCGGCCTGTTTACCCGGCGTGTGCCCGCGGTGGCGGCCAAGGTGGTGATCGTTTTCCATATCGTTGCCTATGGCACGTTCCAGTTTGTCCTCAAGGATCTGCTGCCGGTGCATTTTCTGCACCTTTACGCGATCCTGTTTGTGCTGGAGGTCGCGATGATGCTTGCCATCGGTCATTGGCGCCCGCTAAGAGAGGCCGTTGCCATCAGACAGACCGCAGAAGTCGACCTCACCCCCTGGGCCTATGCGCAACCCTGCGCGGTCACCCTGCTGTCCTGCGTGGTGGCGCTTTACGTCGTGTTTTCACCGATCGGTTTGGTCGGTAGCGGCTCGAATCTCTTTGTGCCCGTTTTGCTGGGTCTGCTTGCGCTGAATGTGCTGTTTTGGTTCGGTTGGCACCACCGACTGACCGCCGGTTCGGGAGCTCACGCATGACGAAGCCCCCATCGCCGCTCGAAGGTAGTGCCGCAGAGCGCATCGCCGCGCTCACGTCAGATAACCCTTACCGGTCGAGTGGACGCAAGCCCCGTCTGTTAATTGTTGGGGCGGGCATGATGGGGCGAGAGCATCTGCGTGTTTCTCAGCTACTGGGCTGGGCAGACGTGCAGGGCATTGTCGATCCCGATGGGGGGAGCCTTGAGTGGGCGTGCTCCGACTGGCGCTTACTCACAAACGCGCCGCTCACGATCTATCGCGATCTGAATGAGGCCTGTCTGGATGAGGCGGTAGACGCGATCGTGATCGCCACGCCCAACCACACGCACCGGGACGTCCTGCACGCCGTTGCTCCATCCCACAAGCCCGTGTTGCTCGAGAAGCCGATGGCCACGACCTTGGCGGACGCCATGGACATCGTGAATCTCGCGCGGGATTACCCCGCTGTCATCCAGCTGGGGATGCAGTACCGCTTTAAGGCGCAATACGTGGAGGCACTACAGGCAGTAGCAGCACAGAGCGCACTCGGGGAGGTCAAGACCGTTGCCATGTCTGAGTATCGGCCGCCCTTTTTGGACAAGGTTGATCAATGGAACAAGTTCAACCGCAACAGCGGCGGCACTTTGGTTGAAAAATGCTGCCACTATTTTGATCTCATCAATGTCGTCGCGCAGTCGCGACCGAGGCGGGTCTATGCCAGCGGTGGCAGGGCGGTGAACTTTCTCGATTTTGAATGGCAAGGTGAGATGTCCGATATCGATGACCACGCCATGGTGATCATCGACTACGACAATGGTGTGCGGGCCAGCTTTACGCTCAACATGTTTTGTCAGGAGCTGTATGAAGAGTTGGTGGTGGTGGGTGAGCACGGCCGTTTGGTGGCCAGTGAGCGGGCGAGCTTTCATCCCGATACGCCCTCGGCCGCGCAATTACTGGTGGAGGTGCCAGAGCATCCTGCCTATGGTGGCGTACCCGTTGGTTATCCGGACTGGATTGAAGCCAGCGGCCACTATGGCGCGACATTTTTCGAGCATATCGCCTTTAATTTGCAGTTGGCGGGGCAGCCGGTGGACGCGGCCACGCCTGAGCAAGCACTCTGGTCGCTAATTGTGGCCAGCGCTGCCCAGCATTCGATAAGAATTGGGCGAGAGGTCGACGTGAGCGCATTGTGTGAAGAGAACGGCATCGCGGGCTTTTTTCATGAGTCAATCAATCGCTGAACAAAAGGAGAGCAATGCGTGACAGCAATTATATCGGTGGGTAGCGGAAAGATGCCTGCCATCGGCCTCGGTCTGTGGAAGATCGCCAGGGAGGACACCGCGGAGATGGTCCGCTCGGCCATTGCTGAGGGTTATCGCCACCTCGACAGCGCAGCCGACTACGGCAATGAGGCCGAAGTAGGCGAAGGGTTACAGGCGGCTTTATCTCAGGGCATTGTGAGCCGCGATGAGCTTTGGGTTACCTCGAAGCTCTGGAATACTTTTCACCGGCCCGAGCATGTGCGCGCGGCTTGCGAGCGCACGTTGAAAGACCTCCGCCTGAGTGAGCTGGACCTGTATCTCATTCATTTCCCGATTGCACTCCAGTACGTCGACTTTGACACTCGTTATCCTCCGGAGTGGATTGCCGACCCCGCTGCCGAGAACCCCGTGATGGTGCCTGACCCGGTGCCGCTCTCAGAGACCTGGGGCGCGATGGAGGATCTGGTGCGCGCGGGGCTGGTCAAGGAGATCGGTGTGTGTAACTACAACACCGGGCTGCTCCATGACCTGATGGCGTACTCGCAGATCAAGCCGGCCATGCTGCAGATCGAGTCCCACCCGTACCTGACCCAGGAGCGATTGCTCCGCGCAGCAGCGCAGTACGAGCTAGCGGTGACCGCGTTCTCTCCTCTGGGCGCGCTGTCTTATTTGGAGCTCGATATGGCCGAGTCGGGAGAGTCGGTGCTCGAGCAAGCGGCCGTCAAAGAGGCCGCCGCGCGAGTAGACCGGACCCCAGCCCAGGTGGTGTTGCGCTGGGGCATTCAACGGGGCACGGCGGTGATTCCGAAGACCAGCCGAGTGGAGCGCCTGAGAGAGAATCAGCTGCTATTTGATTTTGAGTTGAACGAGGCCGAAATGACCGCGATCTCCGCCCTGAACCGGAACCGGCGATTTAATGATCCGGGGCACTTCTGCGAGGAAGCCTTTGGCACGTTTTTCCCCATCTATGACTGATGTGGCGACGGAGTTCGTGGGCGCGGGTATGGGCATGGGTGAGAGAATCGGCAAGGGCAGAGTGATGGCTACGAGCGCGGGTACACATTCTGTGATGCCCTACGCGAGTTCAGCATGATGAGGCTTGAAGCTCTGCCCGTTACCGGCCAGCAGCGTCATGGCGATGCGGCTTTTCCGCTGGCATTGGTCGCCGAGGGCCCGGTGTCGCACCAGGATCTGCGCGCCCAGTCAGCGGGGCTCATGGAGCAACTGGCGACCCATGGCGCCATCCTCTTTCGTGGCTGCGGGGTCACGGATGCGCAGGCCTTTGATGATTTCGTTGCCGGTTTTGACCTCCCGAATTTTCCCTACAACGAGTCACTGTCGAACGCGGTGCGGCACAACCGCACGCCACGCGTCTTCACCGCCAATGAGGCGCCGCAGGATGTCGAGATTTTTCTGCACCACGAGATGGCGCAGACCCCGTACTTCCCGAGTCACCTGTTTTTCCACTGTGAGCAGGCCGCTGCAGTAGGCGGCGCTACGCCACTTTGTCGCTCTGATGTGCTGCTCGAGAAACTGACACAGCATTTACCCGAGTTTGTGGCCCGCTGCAGAGCGCACGGCGCGCGCTATTCCCTCAACATGCCCGCCGAAGCCGACGCGACTTCAGGGCAGGGCAGAAGTTGGCGTCAGACCCTCAATGTCGATGCGAAAGAGGCGGCCGAAGCGAGGCTGGCGGCGCTGGAATATGACTGGCAGTGGTTACCCGATGACACGATCCGCACCACCACGCCGGCCCTGTCGCTCATCCGGCACGCGCCCTCGGGCAACGAGGTCTTCTTCAATCAGCTCATCGCTGCGTTTTGTGGCTGGCAGGATCAGCGCAACGAGGGCACCCGCTCGGTCACTTATGGTGATGGCTCTGCCTTTGACGATGCGGACGTGCAATCCGCGGTCGAGATTGCCTACGACCTCGTCTTCGACCTCCCCTGGGAGTCTGGCGATGTGGCGTTGATCGATAACTATCAGGTCATGCATGGCCGGCGGCCTTTCTCAGGCCAGCGCAGCGTGCTGGCCTCCCTGTGTCTGCACTCAGCGAGTGTGTGAGCGCGCGTAGCATTGATTGACATGACTGAGGGGTGTTGTTTAACGGAGTGACTTGAGCGCCAGCCGGCTCAAACGACCCTGGCTGTGTATACTCGCCTGCAACGGCTGTCCGCCACAGAATAAAAAGCGCGGTACTTTTGGCTCAACAAATTGATAGGGTGAATTTTGGGCTCTCGGTCTCGGTACTGCTGGGTCTGACGCTGCCGTTATTGGTGTTCCCGAGTGAAACCGCCGCCGTCCTTGCCGTCATCTATGCCTGGATCGCTAATACTTTCGGTTGGTTCTACATTCTCACCGGTGCCGCCACATTGGCATTGGTGTTGTACATCGCCTTCAGCCGTTACGGCGTCATTCGCTTGGGATCAGAAGATCCGGAGTTTCCGACGCTCAGCTGGGTAGGCATGTTGTTTGCTGCAGGTATCGGCTCCGGCATGTTGTACTGGAGTGCGATTGAGTGGGCCTATTATGTGCAGGCACCGCCTTTTGGTGCCGATCCCTTCTCTGATGAGGCTTATGACTGGGCGGCCTCATATGGACTGCACCACTGGGGCTTTGTCGCCTGGGCCTTCTACAGCTTGCCGACGCTAGCCATTGCCTATCCCTTTTACGTGCGCAAGGTGCCGCAACTTAAATACAGTAACTCCGCGCAATACTGGCTGAAGGGGAGAGAAAACTCCTGGCCCGCACGCCTGATGGACAGCTTTTTCATGATCGCCCTGATTGGTGGCGCGGGCAGCTCTTTGGGTATCTCTACGCCACTAATCTCGGCACTGATTGCGCGTCTAACGGGCATTCCTGATGGTTTTGCGCTTGAGTTGGTCGTGGTCGGTATTTGCGTAGCGTTGTTTTCAATGAGCGTCTGGTTAGGCCTGAGTCGCGGTATCCGTCGTCTGAGTGACATTAATTTGCTCATGGCATTTCTGTTTCTGCTCTTTGTGTTGTTTGCCGGCGACACGCTCTTTATCTTGCGCATGGCGGTGAACTCGGTCGGGCATCTGCTTCAGAACA
>ERZ802819.1034-NODE-1034-length-17760-cov-9.76487_pt1 | contig 17760 bp, 10 predicted proteins | sample MGYA00345647_ERZ802819 | MGnify/ENA primary metagenome ERZ802819 (study PRJEB30503, sample SAMEA104212355) | marine metagenome | biome: Westerlies Biome; feature: [SRF] surface water layer (ENVO:00010504) within the epipelagic zone...; material: water... | reverse complement strand
CCACAAAAAAGGATTGCTGGTCATCACTTAGCGCAAGCATGTAAAATCCGTCTGCAGCAATATCATGAGTGGATGATGCAAATGCTACTAGAAACAAGAAAAACAAGGATACTTCAAAATAGTAGGGGGTCTGCATGGCTATAGCAGCACCTATGAAGCCTATACCAATGACCCCTTGCATCATATAAGTCCACCACCGTTTGGTTTTGAACACGTCAACAAATGGGCTCCACAAGGGTTTTAAAGCCCATGGCAGGGCGAGTAGACTAGTAAACAAGGCTAGCCGCGCATTTGAAATACCTAAGTCTTTGTACATAATTATCGAGACGGTTACCACAATGATATAGGGGATACCTTGGGTATAATAGAGCGTCGGTATCCACCACCAAGGATTTTTTGTGGTTGGATTGGAAGAATCAGCCATGTTGGGTAGTATAATTAGAGGATGCTATATCAGTAGTAAACGCTTGGAATTTTGGCTTAGAAGTTGAATCTTACAGCCGTGCTATGATCGGTTATTTTATGAGCGTAACCTTATGAGTATCATACCAATAACTTTGACTATTTTCAAATTGAATACGAGCAAAGTAGAGCCCTGTTGACCGGCTGCTAGCCAACTACTGAATCCTATGAATACCGGATTACTGCTGGGTATTCACAAGGGACTCAATTAATCGACCCTTCTGATCAAATACCTCTAATCGTACGGTGCCAGCCTGTTCTAAGGTATACTCTATTTGTGTACTAGGGTTAAATGGATTGGGGTACACTCGAAGTAACTCAAAGCTTTCTGCTGTCACAAAGTGCACAAACATCAAAAAAATGTACCGGCTTAGCGGGCATACCTGATTCGGAAAGATGGATAAAAACCAAGGTCAAATACCTGTCTTTGGGGATATATTTGTATTGTCTCATCACCTTGGGTATAGTTTGCTTGAATGCGGTCACTATACCAAACATTATCTCGATTGAATAGATTAAACAAGGATAGATGGGCTGTGAATGTTGAGGTTTTGAGTACTTTACTAAACTTGATATGGGTATCCCATCTGAGATAGGCTGGCAGACGTTGGTCCATTGCCTTGGTTGTTTCTCCATATATGGCAGGGGTACCCGTTCCTGCAATACCTTGAATATGTAAACTGATTTCGTCGGTCAATGTGTAGCTCTGATTGAAGGTCGCTTGGTGTCGCCTATCCCATGGGGCATCATATTCGGCAGCTTGGTTAATCAATGTATTTTTAAGGCGCACCTGTGCCCAAGTATAACGTAACCAAAAGGATTGCTGCGCTCTTTCGTAGTGTATATAGTGCTCCCATCCCTTAGCATCTCCATTGGTTTCATTCAACCAAGTAGATTCTGAGTTACTATACAAGCTACTCATAAGGCCAGCATTGAGTTGATATAGCCTTAAATCGGAATACGTTTTAAGGTAGATCTCACTACGATAGTGGAGGTTATTTTTGCTATATTCCCAGCCCAAGGTAAGTTGGCTCATTTGAGTAGGCTGCTGTTTTTCTTGGGTTAAAATCCAAAAATCAAGTGATTTTTGATTGTAGAGTTCCAGTTTATGAGTGTATTGATGAGTTTGGCTAGCGGTGAATAAATAGGATCCAAAACGATCGGTCTGGTAACGGATCAATAGATTAGGATTCAGATGAAATTGCTTACCACTCGAATAGTATTGTCCTCTGTATCCAAGAGAACTTTGCCAGCGATTGGACCATTGCCGATCCCATTGTAGATAAGCTTCTAGTAACTGAGAAGAAGTATTTGAAATAAAAGAGGGGATTACCAAACTTCTTTCGGTAAAATTAATAGCATAATCTGTGTAACTAAGGCCTGCTTCTACCATGTGGCCCTGGTTAGAATAGGACCAAGAATGCAGTATGTTCAAATCTCGCACATCATTCTGCATAAATAGCGCAGAAACAGTGCCAGGATTGTACCCCAGATTGAATAATTCTGAAACCTGATACTCATAATCGTCTTTCGAAAAAGCTGTTTCATAAAGACTCAACCCAAATTTTAGATACATGATCCAATGGCTTGGTATTTCTTTGTGATGTTCCACTACAACGTGAGAAGCATTCCATGAATATCCAGCATTATAGGTGGAATCAGGATTGCTGTTAATGGGATAGCGATAACTCATTGTGGCATCGTCTGAGCTTCGATAAAAGCTCATGGACCAAATTGAAGTAGGATCTACTTCAAAATTCCATGAACCATGTAGGTCATAAAAAGAATGATCAAGTGAGTTAATGGTGGCTTGTGTGAAGGGTAGGTTAAGTTTACTAGGGTCTATTGTTTCAGAGTCTAGCTTAAGGGTAAACCTTCTATCAATGTTAAGACCATAATGAATGAGGTTGGTAGGTGATAGTTGGGGGACTTGATCGTAAATTGAATGCCTTGCAGAAATTAACCAGCTTGATTTAGCCTTTAACATTGGGCCTTCTGTGGTTAAGGAGAATGCCGCATTACTTAGATTGGATGAAAGACGAAAGTTTTGCCGGTTCCCAGATCGGGTGTTTAGGTCTAGGAGCCCGCCAATAGGCGCCGAATAACGTGCAGGGACACTATTGTAATAGAATGCACTAGGTTGTAAAGCATCTGATACCATGGCATCTATCACCCCAAACATATGGTGGTCATGATATGCCTGTTGACGGTCAAGTAACACTTTGAATCCCGTGGGGTCACTTCCGCGAACATACATCCCATCACTAACGGCGCCACTAAGGCCTACAGAGGCAAGTTGCTGTAAACTTCGAGTAGTATGCGCTTCCCCTGTGGTTCCAAAAACATCGGTCTGCACGTAGTCATACATTTCATTACCAAGTTCAACACCTTGCGCTTTACCCCAGATTACTACCTCATTTGAGTAAAGTGCTTCGGGTGTTAGACGAATGGTTATCGGCATAACTTGCTCTTTCGACCCGTCAACAGTACTAAGAATAGGAGCAAGGGGTAGGCTGATTTCTTCCATAGCATAGCCAACATGATATACCAACAAATGAAGGCTATCCACCAAACTTGAATACCTTCCATCTTCCGCACTTACTGGAATGGCTACTAGCTTTTGAAAACTACCTAAAAGATGTAACCAAGGTTCATCTTGGGTAAAACGATATCCTACCTGACTCAATTCTAATGATTCCCCTGATAGGTTATTAAGAATATCAATGCTTAGGCTGAGTGTTAGATTAGGATTATTTTTACCCAGAGAAGCTAAATCAGCAGGGAAGGCTGAAGATGTTGAGACGTGAGAATACAGGATGATTTGCCGGCTGCTTGAATCCCATTGAATTAGAATTCCATGTTGCGAGGCAGCTAGTTCGAAAGCCTGCCGGATAGGCCAAAGGATTTGTTCGATGCGTTCAAAGTTGCTTAGTTGGCTAAGTGTTTGGGCATAATTAGCTAAATGTTCTTCTGTAACATTGCTATAGATTCCATGAATTTCGGGTTCTCGGTAAAGTATCTTGTAGTCGGTATGTATTTCCAGCCACTCAATTAACCTGCTTATTTGGACGGTGTTGTTTTTCTGGGATGCAAATAGGGAATTATGCAGCAGGGTATGCCTATGTGTTACGGTGGGCATATTATCCTGACTTGAAAAGCTTAAGCTGTTCGTAGAAATGATCAATGGAAAAAAAGAAGTAGATATTCCGGTTACCGCGAACCAGAAAGAAACAAACAAAGCGCCAAATAAGGGCATACGATTTAGCTAGGTTTAATCGATACCGACAAACTCGTATTCGCGATTCGATTTTTTTACAAATTCTCCATTAAATAATAATGAAAAGTTAGTCAAAGTTTGTTCTAAATCACCTAAAACTAGGCTTCCATTTGCAAAGTTCTCAGCAGGCGATTGTGTAATTTTTACGGCTATGTTATAGTGGTGGGAAAGTTCATTAATCAATGATTTAAAAGGGTTCCCCGTAACATATAAACTTGATTCTATCCAATCTATATGACTTGCATTCGTGTCATTTTCCTTGATTATAATAATACCATTTTGGATGGTTGCCGAACTTTGAGGCTCCAAGAGACCTGGTTTTTGGTATTCGTTAGGCAAAGTAGAGATTGAATCGGAAGAAGATAGGACTTCAAGCATTATTTTTCCTTCTTCAAGGAATACCTTGGTTTCATTAGCGTAGCTTCGCACGTTGAACGCTGTACCTAAAACACGAATTTGGCCTTCACCTGCATCAACGATGAATTCCCCATCGTTTTGTTTGGCCACCTGAAAATACGCTTCGCCTTCCAGTTTGAAATGCTGGTCGTTGGCGGTGGAAGTGATGCTGTATAAATGAGAGTAGGGCCTAAGTTGAACTCTCGAGCCATCCTCCAAATACACAATCTTTATTTGATGGGAAGATTCAGCCAGTAGGTTCATGGATTTCTCTTCACTAAATGTGCCATAAAGAGTCCACCAACCAAGTATTCCAACCAAAAAAACTGCGGCATATCGGAATGACTTAGCTATGGGTAGCTTATATAAAGTAAGAGCTTGCCGGGTTAATACAGTGTGGGTGCGTTTTTCAGTAGAATGAATATGATGCTGAATAGACTCCCAAACTTCTTTTTTGGTTGATGGTGTACCTTTTTCGTATTCATATCCTTCTCGGTAAGAATGAAGCATATCCTCAAAAAGTCCATTAGGTTTGGACTTTTGAGGGCTATTTTTTCTATTAGAAGGTTTATTGGACATCTTGTTTTAAAATAAGGAATCAGTAATCCTTTATTTCAAGCCTTGTTTTAAATGGCGTGGTTTTATTTATTCCCCATTTTTTGACCTCTTCGGCCTCTTTCTTTAACATCCCCATCTCTAAGTCCTAAACGGTACAGGCGGTCGTACTTGTAGAATTTCATGAGTGCTGTGCCATCCTCCTCTAAATCAATGGTGCCTTCCATCACTGTTTCTTCGGGCACACCATTGATCACTTTATTCATGGTCATGCTATAACTAAGTGTACCTGTAACTGCATTTTCAAGATTACCATAGGCGGCTAATGTATCCTTATCAATCTCTATATCATCAAAAACCACTTTTACTTCAAATGACCTTGAGTGACTGGAACTGTCCCTTAAAACGGCGGCGCCAGAGCCAAAGCCATGATGGCTACCGTCCATTCGTACAAGACTTTGTGTGGCATGTACACCCGTAAAATATAGGCTGTCTATTTTGGTGAATTCAGACGATTTATGTGGGTTGCTATTCTGACCTGATTTTGTGGAATAAAGGTTAATCTGGTTAACGGCATCTCTATGAAGCTTAGGTTTTGCTATAAAATTTCCTTCTAAATCGACGTACTGAATTTCTTGAAGGGTAGATATGCTACTGCTAAATAATCCTTTTTCGAAACTACGATCAAATGAAAGTGTGTGCACTCCGGTGGTACTGTCATAAGTGTGACTGAATGATCGTTCAAAACCACGCCCACCTCGTTCATCCTTATCGCTCTTCATTAGAAAATTTTTGTCATTACCATAACTTATTCCGGTAGAAGAAATAGTAGATAATGCATCATACACACTATTCATAAGACCTGATTGTTGGTCTGAAATGGAACTACCCATTATTTCAGCAGCCATATCTAAATCCGCATCGCTGATAAGTTCGGTGTCATTAGATACAGAGGAACAACTCCAAAATCCTACACTCAATAATGCTAAGAGTAGAGGAATACGTTGTATCTTTAGATTCTTATAGCTAAAAAATTTGGTATGTAAAGTGGAAGTCATTGATTTTTTCATGTTTATGGTTGGTGAAATATTGGTTTGATTATAGAACTAATACACTAGAAATTTATAGCACCCCTAATGGTTAGCTAATATTTTTTAATTTTTCTCTAAGCTCTGCTAAAGCGAGTCCCATGTGATGCTCAACGGTCTTTTTAGTGATGTTCATTATTTGTGCTGTTTCTTCGTAGGTAAACTGTTCCAGATAACAGAGCCTAAACGCTTGTTGCCGTTTTGGAGCCAATGAGCGAATCGCTTCTTCAATAAGAATTTTCCTTTCATTTTCTTTTTTTATCTCTTCCTGTTGATCAACAGTACTGGTAAAAAGGCTTGAATCAGTATCCTGTTCATTTAAAAAATTATTTTCTGCCCCCAAATTTGGATGTTCGAATAAATAATCCTTATCGGAAGATGGAAGCTCTTTGTTATCTCGAATTGAGTTTAAAACTCTGCTGTGAGCCGCTGCATACAAATAGGCTTTTAACGACTTATCCGGTTTAATGCGTGATCGATGATCCCATAGGTATATAAAACTCTGTTGAACAATATCTTGAGCTACTTCATATCTAATCCCGTATTTAATCACATAACGGTAAACACTGGAATAGTGTTCGTTAAAAAATAAAGAAAAGGCATGTTCATCACCCCGCTGAATAGCCTCATACAACTGTCTAGAGTCCTCTGTTGGGCTGTGGGCAAGTTGAATAAGTAATGGGATGAAAGGTAATATCATGCACTAATTAGGTTAAAAGACGATTCCGCAGAAACGAATCGATGCAAAATATAGTATATTCATGTAATTATACGACTATCACATGAAAGAAAAGAATACAGAGCGTGTTTCTATAAAATCGCTATTAGAGACCTTAAAAGATATATTCAGGTTAAGTTTACCTTATAAGAAAAGATTTTTTTCGGCCATACTACTTGTGGTAGTGGGTTCGGCCATATGGCTCACGGTACCTCTTGGATTACGATCGTTATTAGATGCTGTCTTTGAGCAAGAAAACTATGCTTTACTCAACAAACTCTCTTTAGGTTTAATAGGACTTTTTTTAACTCAAGCCATTTTCACATTTGGGGGTAATTATCATATTGAATGGGTGGGTGAACGGGTCATTACCGATTTGCGAAACTCCATCTATGCTCATTTACAAAAATTGAGCTTTAGTTTTTTTGCCAATAGAAGATTGGGTGAGTTAACATCTAGACTAAGCAATGATGTAGGATCTATTCGAGTAGCTCTAACCGATTCCCTACCTCAGGTTGTCACCATTAGTATAACAATGATTGGCTCGGTAGGCCTAATGGTAGTTTTGAATTGGCGGTTGAGCTTAGTCATCTTCCTAACAGTTCCTATTGTAACCATTGCTACCAGGTACTTTGGAAAGAAAATAAGGTCCTTATCCAAAAACGTTCAAGACAAATTAGCAGATACAACCGCTATTGCCGAAGAAACCTTAGGAGCTATACGAGTGGTCAAGTCGTTTACCAGAGAAGAATATGAAATAAGTCGTTATCGTCAAGCCACCGAAGAACTTTTCTCTACCTCAAGGCATAAAATCATTTTGACTCAAGTTTTTTGGGCAGGAGTTGGTCTTATGTTCATGGGAACATTAGTGATGATTTTTTGGTACGGCGGTAGGGAAGTATTATCAGGTCGCCTAACAGCTGGTGACTTAGTAGCATTCATTGTATATGCTTTAAACATAAGCCGCTCTGTTGGTCAGGCATCCCGTTTATACACGGCCGTTAATTCTGCAGCAGGTGCATCTGAGCGTTTATTCGAACTACAGCAAGAAAAGCCTGAAAACGAGTTGCTACCTATCAATAAACAAGGATACACCAGGAAATCTATCAAAGGAACCGTACAATTCGAACATCTTTACTTTTCTTATGAGGATGGTAAAAACGTGTTGGATGATCTAAATTTTGAAATAAATGAGGGGCAAACCGTAGCATTAGTAGGAGCGAGTGGAGCTGGGAAAACTACCTTACTTAACCTAATACCAAGATTTTTTACTCCTACTAAAGGGGAGATTCGGGTCGATGGTGTTTCAATAGAGGATTGGGACTTATACAATTTACGATCGTTTATTTCCATTGTCCCTCAAGAAACCCATCTTTTTGGGACCAGCATTTATGAAAATATTAGGTACGGTAAGTTGGATGCCACCAAAGCAGAAATTGAACAGGCTGCAATTGATGCGAATGCCCATGAATTCATTACACAAATGTCTGATGGATACCACTCCTTAATTGGAGAAAGGGGTGTGAAACTAAGTGGTGGTCAACGTCAGCGTATTGCTATTGCAAGAGCTTTACTTAGAAACCCTTCCATATTGTTGCTTGATGAGGCAACCTCCTCCTTAGATTCGGTATCCGAAAGACAGGTTCAGCAGGCCCTAGAACGCCTTATGGAGAATCGAACGACCTTAGTTATAGCGCATCGATTATCCACCATACAGCATGCCGATTGCATTCTTGTTTTAGAGAATGGTGTACTGGTTGAATCAGGCACTCATGAGGCATTGCTTTATAAAGAAGGGGTTTACGCGCACTTGCATGAAATGCAGTTTTCTGAAAAAGTGAGTAGTTGATAGTAGTATAACACCTTCGGATGCTAAAATTATAGGAGCTACAAAGATAAATTTTAAGGCCTATAGAGCTTTGTTTATGCAAAAATTGCACAAATCTTGTAATTTTTTTCACTAATTTTGTAAAAAAGGTCTATCTTTGGCAATTAAAATTTCACTTTTGTATATGTCTAATATGTCTAAAAAGCGCTTTCAAAATATTTTTATCACCCTACTGAGTCTAGGGTTTATTGGTCTGCAATCCATATCTACATTTGCACAGGTTCAGCTTATTCAACCTGATATTGAGGAGAAGGTGAACGAACTTTTGCAGCAGATGACCTTGGAAGAAAAAATAGGTCAACTCAATCTGCATAATGGTAGTTGGGATATAACAGGTCCTGTTCCAGAAGGAGAATATCAACAAGCGCGCTATAATCTCCTTAAAAATGGTGGTGTAGGTGCTATGTTAAATGTGATTGGAGCAAAAGCAACCATGGCTGCCCAAAAAATAGCGGTAGATAGTAGTCGTTTGGGAATACCTTTAATGTTTGGATATGATGTGGTACATGGATATCAAACCATGTTCCCAGTTCCTATTGCTGAATTAGCTAGTTTTGATACGCAAATAATGCAGGAAACGGCAAAAATACAAGCGATTGAAGCTGCTGCTGGAGGGATTAACTGGACATTTGCTCCTATGATAGATGTGGGGCGTGATCCTCGGTGGGGTAGAGTAATGGAAGGTACCTCGGAAGATCCCTACCTATTATCGGAGTTTGCTCGTGCAAAGATTAGAGGCTTACAAGGAACAGACCTATCAGAAACAGGTACCATTGCCGCCACGGTTAAACACTTTGCAGGGTATGCATTCGCCGAATCAGGTAAGGACTATAACACGGCAGAATTATCCAGAAATACCTTATTAAATGTGATCTTACCCCCATTTAAGGCCGCAGTAGAAGAAGGAGCTGCCTCGGTTATGAATTCGTTTAATGATGTAAATGGCATTCCAGCAACGGGTGATGAATATCTACAACGTACCCAATTAAAGGAAAACTGGGAATTTGACGGTTTTGTTGTTTCGGACTGGGGCTCTATGCGTGAAATGATTGCACATGGATATGCTCCCGACTTAAAAACGGCAACTGAAATGGCCATTGAAGCAGGTAGTGATATGGATATGGAATCGGAAGGCTACCAACAATATTTGCAGGATTTAGTACAATCAGGACGAGTGGATATTTCACTGGTCAATGATGCTGTTCGGCGAGTACTACGAGTGAAGTTTCATTTGGGATTATTTAACGATCCATATCTATACAATGACCTCACTCGAGAGGATGAACTTGTGTATAATGTAGCACATCATGAAGTCGCACTCAGGGCAGCGCAAGGTTCAATGGTTTTAGTCGAGAATAAAGACGAAATACTTCCTTTAAGCAAACAGAGAGAATCAGTTGCTGTAATTGGATTACTAGCTAAAGATAAAGATTCACCGTTAGGAAACTGGCGTGCGCAAGCCATCGAAAATTCGGCTGTTTCTGTTTTTGAAGGTATCGAATCAAAACTCGGTGAGAATACCGAAATAGAATTTGAGCCGGGCTATGTGCTCACCGAAGGAGATCGTTCATTTCCCATGGAATTAACATTTTCAGTTGAAGATGAGTCAGCATTTCAAGCAGCCATCGACTTAGCCGCAGAACATGAACAAGTGATTCTGGTTGTCGGTGAAGATGCCTATCAGACAGGGGAAGGAAGAAGTCAAATGGACATTGGCCTTGCAGATAACCAGCAAAAACTGGTTGAGCAAATTCTGGAAGTCAATGATCAGGTTGTAGTCGTTCTCATGTCTGGTCGTCCAATAATTGCACCATGGTTATATGAAAAAAGTGAAGCAGTACTGTATTCATGGCATTTAGGTACAGAAGCCGGACATGCTATCGCTGACGTACTATTTGGTGATTATAATCCTTCTGGTCGTCTTCCAATGTCCGTTCCACTTTCACACGGCCAAATCCCGGTCTATTACAACCATAAAAGCACAGGAAGACCTGTTCCTGGAATCGGTGATGAGGGTAAAGTTTTCTGGAGTCATTATACGGACGGTCCTAATGCTCCTCAGTATCCTTTTGGATATGGATTAAGCTACAGTACCTTCGAATATGGTGTGCCAAGCATATCAGATACCTTAATGAATTCCGAAGAAAGTCTAGTTGTAAAAATTGTGGTTACAAACACTAGTAATGTTGATGGGGAAGAGGTTATACAATGGTATATTCATGATCATTTCGCAAATGCTGCACGACCTATTAAAGAGCTTAAATACTTCGAGAAAGAGCTAATCAAAGCAGGTGAAACAAGAACATTTATGTTTGAAATATCAGAAGAAACCTTAAAGTACTATGACCATAATGAAGACTACGTAGCAGAACCTGGTAGTTTTTCAGTTATGGTTGGTCCAAATTCAAGCGAATTACAGACTATACACTTTCACTTGGATGCTGAATAACTTATTGTTTTTTATTCCAAGGTAGATGATCTAAATCCACATTTCCGCCCGTTATAATAACTCCTATATTTTTGAATATAGGAGTTATTTTTTTCTCCAAAAGAGCGGCAATTGGGACGGCGCAAGAGGCTTCAATTATCATATTGAAACGCTCCCAGATATACCGCATAGCTTGTACTATGGATTCCTCACTGACACAGACTATTTCAGTTTGTGCACGGCTCATGACCTGAAAAGGAATAGTGCCTAGGCTAGTTCGAAGTCCATCTGCAATCGTTGGGTTTGTTATTTGCTCATCGGTCAAGGACTGGATTGATCCTGATAACATAGATCGATACGCATCGTTGGCCTGTTCTGGTTCTGCTGCCATTACTTTGCAAAGCGGCTGATTGTTACTTGTATGGAATGCTTCAGCTGCTAATATGCTTCCGCTTAGTAAGCCACCACCGCCTACAGGTGTGATAATAAGGTCCAATTCCGGTATTTGATGTAAAAATTCCCAAGCCGAAGATGCCTGCCCTAATACCACGTTAGCATCATCATAAGGATGTACAAAATAAGCGTTTGTTTGTTCGATTACCTCTAGAAGCGTTTGTTCCCTTGCCATTTGAGTTGGCTCACAAAAAATTATTTCGGCTCCATACCCCTTTACCGCTTCAATTTTAACAATTGGTGCATTACTAGGCATTACAATATATGCTGGAATCCCCTTTATTTGAGCCGCTTTTGCAATTGCTTGCCCATGATTACCAGAGGAGTGGGTGGCTACTCCATTTTTTGCGATACTGTTCTCTAAAGGTAATACGGCATTACATGCCCCACGAAATTTAAAGGCACCCACTTTTTGAAAATTTTCACACTTTAACCAAACTTTTGTGCCTATTTTTTCATTCAAGTCTGTTGAATGTAAAACTGGAGTATGATGAACGAAAGGTTTAATCCTTTCATAAGATACAGAAACATCGAATGAGTCAGGAAAGTCCATAAGTAATAGGGGTTATTCGTATTTGAGTCGTCTTACTAGTTACAACACACATGATAATTATTATATACAAATATTAACGACTCAGGAACAAATTTAACAGTATTTTTGGTTCTGTTTTGAATTGTAGTCTTACTTCATTGCAGAATTATAGATGTAAGTTTCATTGTGTACCCATATCAAAACCATAATATCATTGGCTATTATTTTTAATTCTTTTCCCAATCAAACAGTAAAGTTATCTAGTGGTATAGTTGGTCATGCTCTTTTATTCGTACTACTTCTCTTTACTCCCTACTATGCGATAGCACAAGATGGTGATGGCCCAATTTCACAAGAAGTTGTCAAAATACAGCCATTAGTCGGTGAAATTAAGCTTGATGGTACATTAAGTGAATCAGTTTGGAATGAAATCAAACCCTTTCCAATGACTCAATTGGTTCCAATTCACCGGGCGGAGATGTCTGAAGAGACCAGGATATATATAACCTACGACGCTAAGTATGTATATATAGCTGCTGAAAATCTAACAAAAGATGCTTCAACAATCATTTCAAATACCCTTCAAAGAGATGACTACCGGGCGAATGATGACAATATAGGTGTGGTATTTGATTCATTCAATGATAATGAAAATGGTCTCACTTTTTTCACAAATCCTGAGGGTGTTCGGGTCGATTTTGCCATAAGTAATGATGGTAATTTTGGTGCGGGTGTGGATGCATTTAACGGGAGTTGGAATACCTATTGGGATGTTGAAACAACACGGGATGACAAAGGCTGGTATGCTGAAATCCGTATTCCTTTTTCATCGTTAGGGTATCAGGTTACCGATGATGTTACCAGAATGGGTATCATTGTGTATCGATGGATTGCCTCGCGTAACGAACGGCATGTGTACCCAGATATACCACCCAAATGGAGTATGTCCCATTTAAAACCTTCTCAAACCCAAGAAATTGAATTTGTTCAGTTAGAGGAGTCAAAACCTTTGTACTTCACTCCTTATTCACTGAGTGGTTTTCAAGACGTCTTTGAATTAAATGATACGGAAGACGAGTATAAAGGGGAATCATCATTGAAGCAAGACTTTGGATTTGATATCAAGTACAATATCACTTCAGATCTTACTCTTGATTTAACCGCAAATACGGATTTTGCACAGGTAGAGGCGGATGAGCAACAACTAAATTTGACTCGTTTTTCTATTGATTTTCCTGAGAAAAGGCAGTTTTTTCAACAGCGTTCAGGCTTGTTCGATTTTTCTTTTGGTAGAACAAAACTTTTTTACAGCAGAAGAATAGGTTTAGCAGGCGGTAACCCAATTCCTATAATTGGAGGTGCTAGGCTTACTGGTAGGGTTGGTAATGTCGATGTTGGTATTTTGAATATACAAACACAACCCTATGAAGCTTTCGAAGCTGAGAACTTTGGTGTCGTTAGGCTTAAAAAGCAAGTCTTAAACCCACAGAGTTATGTTGGTAGTATTTATACTCACCGGCTTGGGCTCGATGGTGCTCAAAACTTGGTAATGGGATTTGATGTCGATTACAATATTAAGAATCAGAGTTTTGTACAATTTAAAATAGCTCAGACTTTAGATAACAGTGAAGGCTATAATCAGAATATTTTAGGGTTCACAGGTCTTTCAAGTAGATTAACTGTTGACCGGCGATCTAATATTGGGTGGTATTATCGATTTATGATTAACTACACAGGAGAGGATTTTAATCCTGGTATTGGTTTTGTCCGGACTACTAACACTGCAGATTATTATGCTAGCTTTGGTTATGGTTGGATTGCTCCTGAATATAGTGCAATTAAACAACAACGAATTCAGCTACGCAATTATTCAATTCAGAGTTATGAAGGCTTTAATCTACGATCTAGGTATGTCAATTTAGAATGGAATACGGAATTTAAAATAGCAGGAAATATAAGTACGGAACTGGTATACCGGCAAGAACATCTACTTGAGGATGAGGACTTTGATTTGCTGTCCCGTATTTATATTCCGGTTGATGATTATGGGTTTCTAGAATATGGGCTAAGCTATGATAGTCCTGAGCAATATAAATTTAGGGGCAGAGTTTCATCAACTACTGCACAGATTTATGACGGAACCATCCGGGAAATATCCTTTACTCCACAATATAGAGTAAATGTTCACGTAGATTTTTCCTTGGATTACCGCATCAGTAAATTAGACTTTCCAGTTATTGAAGGGCGTGAGGTCACAACGTATACGGTTCATCAGAGTTCATTCAAGGCAGCTTATGCACTTAATAGAAAGTTCTCGGCAAATGCCTTTATTCAAACCAGTAATGTGTCTGAAAAGTTAGGTGCTAACGTACGATTACGCTATAATTTTAGAGAAGGACAAGATTTTTGGTTGGTTATGAACCAAAATGGAACTCAGCCTTGGGCAAATAGATATGATAATGGATTACGTTTGCCTTCTTACGATCAGCGTTCTATTTTAGTTAAATACACACACACTTTTTTGTTTGATTAACTCACTCTTGGGTGAAGGTCAAAAGCCCGTGTATTTTTCGATTTCACGGTATATGTAATAGTGTCAAATAATAATCTAATTATATTTTTATGAACGACAGGCCTTCTTTTTTTCAATGGTTGCTGCAGCCCGCATCTATCCTTACACTTTTATTGGTTAGTTTTTCAGCCAATCTACTAGCTCAACACATTACCTTTTCCGATCCAGATGTTTTTGAGCGATTCACCTTTGATGATGAGCTCAACTATGCTCAGGAATTATTGTCTCCTGCTCAGTTTCTAGGCTACGAATTAGGTCAGGAATATACCCATCACTATCAGGTTATAGATTATTTTGAGTATTTGGCAGCTAACTCAGATCGAATTCAAGTACAAGAGTATGGCACTACATATGAAGGAAGGAGTTTGATTTATGCCACCATTAGCTCGGTTTCGAATATGGATAATTTAGAGCAAATTAAAGAGAAGAATAAGCAATTGGCATCCCATGAAACTCAACCGGATTCCGATATGCCAGTGGTTGTTTGGATGAGTTATAATGTGCATGGTAATGAGCCATCAAGTAGTGAATCTGCCATGCAAGCAGCCTATAGATTGGTTGCTGCAGAAGATACTCAAACCGCAACTTGGCGAGCGGAATCGGTGGTAATTATTGATCCGATGATAAACCCAGATGGCAGAGATCGATACATCACATGGTATAAATCATCCCAAACACATATGCTAAATACCGATGTGAATGATCTAGAACATGACGAAATCTGGCCTGGCGGAAGGACTAATCACTATTGGTTCGATTTGAATAGAGACTGGGTATGGTTAGTTCATCCAGAGTCACAAGGACGTATAAAAGTGTATCAAGAGTGGATGCCACAGGTGCATATGGATTTTCATGAGCAAGGGGCCAATAATAACTATTTTTTAATGCCTGGTACCACCCCTCGAAACTATGAACTACCTCGTAGTTATGAGGATTATGCAGATGCATTTGGTAGGGGGGCAGTAAAACGCTTTGACGAGGCGCAGGTAAATTACTTCACCCGAGAGGCCTTTGATTTCTTTTACCCAGGATATGGTTCATCCTACCCCAGTGTGATGGGGGGTATTGGGATGCTTGCTGAGCAAGGAGGGCATAGTAGGGGTGGTCGCGCTGTAGATACCGATGATGGATATGTGTTAACTCTACGACAACGTGTTTTTGATCATTACATCAATTCTTTGGCTGTTGTCGAAACAGCTGTTGAAAATAGGACGGGTTTACTTGAGTACTTTAAGGAAGCGCGAAATCCCGAGAACCAAAAAGGAGACACCAAAGCCTATATACTTTCAAGAGAGGAACAATCCTACAGTTTTGATGTAGTAAATTTATTGTTAGATCATGGGGTCCAGGTGTACGAAACCACTCAAGATCAGCGCTTACCTAATACCTTTGATTATTGGGATGCGAATGAGGCTACTAGAACTATTAAAGAAGGAAGTTTTGTTATTCCTACTGAGCAACCAGCACATCTTTTTATTCATACGCTTTTTCGACGACAATTGGAAATTAAAGACTCGGTCATGTACGATATGTCTACCTGGACGGTTCCTATGGCCTATAATTTAGACGCCTATTGGAGTGAAAATGTACCTTCTAATCTGACACGCATCAACCAGAAAATCTCTTTAAAAGGACAGTTACCACAGAAAGCATCCTATGCTTATGTGATGGATTGGGCGCAACGATATGCTCCTAATGCTCTTGGTGATATGTTAGAGGCTGGGTTTAGGGTTCGGACCGCATCTGAGTCTTTTGGGTATGAGGGAAATACGTATTCTCGCGGGAGTGTGATTGTTTTGGTAGGTAGAAATTTAGGTCATGGTGATCAGTTGCATAGCGAAATGGAAGAAATTGCCCTTAAAAATAAGGTTAGCATAGTACCTTTCAATACAGGGCGAATGGATACGGGAATTGATTTAGCTTCGTCTGATTCTAACCCATTGCATGCTCCACGTGTTGCCTTAGTGGTCGATCAGCCATTTAATTCTTACACTGCTGGCCAACTTTGGTATCTCCTAGACTATTGGACTGAGTATGGTATTAGCCGAGTTCGATCCGATCGTTTGGCTGGCATGGACCTGGATGCCTATGATGTGTTGATATTCCCAGGAGCTTGGGGAGGAATAGATCAAGTTCTTACTGAATCTGTTCAGGATAAAATGAAAGAGTGGGTACGTTCAGGTGGTGTTTTAGTGGGCACTGAGGGCATGGCGTCTTGGCTTAGTAAAAGTCAAAGTGGTTTTACCAATGTGTCACTGTTCGAGCCAGAAAGTAGTGATGAAGAAGACAAGGATAGCGGTTATACCATGTATGCTGATCGCGCGAAGGAGTCTGGACTCAAGCGGATACCTGGTGCTGCTTTTAAAGCGCATATTGATAACACTCACCCATTAGGATTCGGAATGAAGGAACAATTGTATGCTCTTAAGTTTTCTGCCGATGTATTTGAGCTTAATCCAGACCTGTTAGCTATCGGTAGGTATGCCAACGACCCTAATGATATTCTTGCTTCAGGCTACGCATCGCTGGAAAATAAAGAAAAAGCGGCCTCTAATTCCTTTGCGGCAGTACAAAATATGGGGCAGGGTAAAGTGGTATTACTGCTGGAGAATACCCAATATCGAATGTTTTGGATTGGCCCATCACGGATGATACAAAATGCAGTATTTCAATTGCCGGCACACTAAAGAGTAAAAATTTTATTCAACTTTTACGCGATCTTTTGGCTAAGATAGGAACAAAGAACAAGTACATTCCACTTAGCCAAAGGATTAATACAACGATACCAGATGGGAAAAATATCCATGATTTAACAACTTCATGAAACCAAGAACCATCATGAAGCTGCTCGATAATATCAGACCGTCTGTATGCAGTTTTTAACACAGTACCTCTTTCTAGGTCTATCTGAATTTCCCACCTGTTTTTTGCTCGAACTTTTACAATTCCTTTTTCTGGTCGTACATCCAAGCGATCTATGTCTGACCAATCTTTAATTTGTGCTTCAAACACTCCCTGACTAATGCTTAAAATATCGCTAAATTTTATCGAAAGAGTATCTATAGCAACCTCTTCAGTAACAGGCTGTATCCATTCTACTTCTTTTTTTAACTGTAATAGTAAACCCGTTATAATAACAATCAAAAAGGGAATGGATACCAAAAAAGCACCCCATCGATGTATTTTTCTAGTATCCCTTCTAGAGTGCCATTTACGCATATCTAATTAATGTAAAGTTATTTCAAATGTGCTGTACAGAACTCAAGAAATGAGTTAATTAAATTACCACTTTAATCTGAATAAGATAGTTAGATTAATAATCATTTTTCATGTTTAAGTAACCATTTTTTACGTTCTATACCACCTGCATATCCCTTCAAATCTCCATCAT